>Ga0098033_1000670_pt1 | contig 15054 bp, 13 predicted proteins | sample 1_EtaG_FD_75049 | JGI IMG/M metagenome (GOLD analysis project Ga0098033, IMG submission 75049) | Marine viral communities from the Subarctic Pacific Ocean - 1_ETSP_OMZ_AT15124 metaG | ecosystem: Environmental > Aquatic > Marine > Oceanic | place: Pacific Ocean | collected 2015-01-07
CAGCGACACCACCCTCACTCTCCGCTACCAGTACCAGCCGCCGCGGCTCATCGAGGACGAGGACGCCCCCCGGTTCCCGCGGGCCTACCATTCCTACCTGGTTCAGGCGACCCTCGCGGAGCTGTACCGCCAGGGTGACGACCTGCCTTCGTCCCGGCTGTCGGAGCTGAAGGCCGAGGCGGTGCTGGGCCGGATGCGGGCTCGGTTCCTCACCCCGGAGACGAGGACCTGGACGAAGGGGAACTTCGACGGCGCCTGGACCGAGCGGGCTCGCCGCCGTACCTTCGTCCATCTGCCGTAGGAGCCTGACGTGCAGACGCCTCTCCGACACAAGGTGCAGCCCATCAAGGGGATGGACGAGCGCCGCCCTCAGGACCCCGAGGCTGCCTCCCTGATTCAGAACTGGACCTTGGACGAGGACGGGTGTTGGGACAGTCGGATCGGCTACGAGAAGTTCTTTCCGGGGGCCACGAACTACGCGCCGTTCACCAACGACCTGGCCGTCGCGGGCCTACACGTTTGGCAGACGCACAACGGGGCCCGGGTCTACCGGCTGTTCCAGCAGGGCACGAAGCTGTCCTACGTCGTCGGCAACCCGGCGAGCGTAGTGGACCTGCGCTCCAACAGGACGGCCCCCGCCGTAAACGAGATGGGGCCCGACTTCGCCGAGGTCGGTCGCTACCTGGTCATCGTCAACGGCCACGACGAGCCCTTGCTGTGGCGGGGCGAGCAGCGGCTGTACCAGCTGGGGTGGTCCACCTCTCCTCCCCCGCCGCAGCCTTGGGGCGTGGACCCCGACAAGACCATTGGTGCCGTCAACAACCCCGACCCGGAACACGTCCAGATTCCAGCAGGGTTCCGAGACGCCGGCCTGGGGTCCGACAACAGCGGCGACACGAACCGCTACAGGCTCAAGTACAGCTGGGTGTTCGAGGATGGTTCGGAGTCTCCCTTGTCTCCAGCCAGCGAGGACTTCTCGTGGACCACGGCCGGTGTTGGTACGAGCTGGGACAACACCAGGATGGTTGGGTACGTCGATGGCGTAGAACCCGGTCCTGTCGGCACGGTGGCTCGTCGGTTCTACATGACCCAAAACCTCGTGGACTGGGACAACGCCACGGGGGCCGACGAGCTGTTCTACTACGTTGGCCAACTGGACAACAACAGCGAGCGGTCCTTCTACCTGCACCTGGCGGACAGCCAGCTCGGGAGCCTGGCGCCCGAGGCCAGCGACGGCGTCACCTTCCCGTGTCGGTCGGTCCACACGGCCGCGGAGTATCGGGGTGCCCTGTTCGTCGCGGGCCGCAGCGACCCCTTCCGCATCTACCACAGCGTGCCCGGCCAGCCGATGCGCTATCGGGCCACGGACTACTTCGACGTGGGCGGCCGGGAGGGCGGCGCGGTCGTCAAGCTGTTCCCCTACTACGATCACCTGCTCGTCTTCCGCCAGCGAGCCGTGGACGTGATCCGCTACACGGCCGAGGGTGGGTTCGTCATCACCCCGCTGGTCGAGGGGGTGGGGACCGAGGCGGGTCACACGGTGGACACCATCCCGGGCGTCGGGGTCGTCTTCCTGTCCTACGACGGGGTGTACCTCGTGACCGGCTCCATGATCGGCGGGGCCACCATGGAGGTGCGGTGCATCAGCGGCAACATCACCCAGACCTGTCGGCGGCTGAACACGGCAGCCCTGGCGAAGGCTTGGGGGCGCTACAGCCACCTGTGGCGCGAGTATCACGTGTACTTCCCGGCGGACGGCAACGACTTCAACAACTTCGGGCTGGTACTCCACCTTCGGAACGAGGGCTGGTCCATCCGCCGGGGCTTCCCGGTGGGTTCTCTTGCCGTGGACGGCAAGGGCGAGTTCCTGTTCGGGCACAACAGGGGCAACCCTTTGGGGCTGGACCTGGTCGGGGCCGGGTTGTTCGTCATCAGTGGCCGCCGGACCCTCGGAGAGCAGAGCGACGGCGCTCCGCAGCCGGCACTCATCGACGGCGATCCGCCCACCAGCATCTTTCAGTCGGCCTGGGTGGACTGGGGCACGCCCGCCGTGATGAAGAAGGCGCGCTATTGCGACCTGATCGTGAAGACCCAGGGCAACAACGAGGTGCTGCTGAACCTGCGGAAGGACTACGCCTACAGCGGCGAGAACAGCCCCTCCCACCAGCTCCAGCCACCGCGGGGTGCGCCCCAGCCTGTATGGGACGTGGCGACCTGGGACGGCGTTGGGGCGGTTTGGCAGGACGAGCACCTGGTGGACGTTCGGTTCGACCTCGGGGCCCAGCGGTCGGCAGGCCGCTACCTGTGGCACCTGTCCACCACCCACGACTGCGTTATCCAGGGCTACGTCCTCGAAGGGACCAGTCGCGGCCGACGCGAGCGGGAGGGCCGAGGATGACCTTTCGGTGGACCAGGCGGCACGTCCGTACCCTGAACATTCCCTACGCCCTCGGCTTCAACGCCGAACTGAACCACTACAAGGGAGAGTTGAACAGCGGGATCGACCGCGACAACCTACCTACGGGCCCCTCGGGGGTCACGTCCCCCATGATGGTGGATGGCGCCCTCCACAAGTGGGGGCTGCAGTCGGAGATGGAGATCGACGTTTCGATGCAGCGTCACCCCGTCGCTCCCTTCGTGGGGCCCAGCTACTCCCAGTACCTTGGCGGGTGGCACGTTCACCTGGACGAAGAGGTGGAGGAGGACTGGCTGGAGGGCACGCTGCACTGCGTCTTCAACGGTCACGTATGGAGAAACACCGCCTACGCCAGCCAGGGCAGGACTTGGTTCAAGTTCGCCATTCTGTTCAACGGTGCCATCGTCCACGAGACCGACAGGATCTATGGCTCCATCCATCAGGTCCACTTGGAATGTGTCATCCCGGTAGCGTCCGGAAGCGGTAAGGTTCAAGTGGCCTGGAGAGCGAACTCTCCCATCGGCGTGGAAGCTGCCACGGCCGATATTCTGACCTGGGCCGGCGGCAAACTGGTCGCATTTAACCGGTACAGGTGAACCATGACTAGAGCAGCCACCACGGATTCCGTGCCTGGTGACGCCCTTTCGGCGGCCACCGAGAACACCAAGCTGTCGGCCATCGCTACGGCTACTGCGGACGTGGACGCTGCGAACGTGCGGGACGAAGGCGTGGACGCCCGCAACCTCGGGGACTACCCGGCCCACGTCACCATGCAGATGCAGGACAACGCCTCCACGTCGGCGACGACCTACCAGGACGGGTGGACAATCGGTGGGGCCGCCTACGGCGCCGACGCCAGGCAGGAGTTGACCCACAACAGCGGCGTCCGACTGGATTTATCGGCAAGTCCCGTCACGGTCCAGGCCGGAGACTTGGTGGTCATCGAGTGGCAGGTCCTCAAGGAGCTTGTCACCACCACCCTGCGGGCCTCGAGCTATTGTTGGGTGGTGCAAGGCTACTGGGACATCACCGACGCCACCCTGACCAATTTCGAGACCTTGAGCGGGAACGCCGAGATCGGCAACACGTTCAGCTTGCCGGGCCAGCCTCACGATGAATCCGAGGACTTCAGCCTCATCCCTCACGCCGACCTAATCAACTTAGTAGCTCACAACGCACCCAACTACACGTCTCGCGGGTATTGGGCCTACAGGCACAGCGGAGGAGACCGGCTCATCTACGGCATTACCCTAATGCTGTCGGGAATCTACGGAGTCCTGTTTTCAGCCGTGGGCTCCATCCCAAGGTTCATTCCCTACCCACCCGGCAACCCTACTGGCACCATTGATATCGAGCGCTGCCAACTGGCTCTCCAGGTCTACAGGAAGTAACCATGGCCTACGCCCCCTCGGTCTACACCACCACCACCTTGGCAACGGCTGCGGCCGTGCAGGCCAACATACGGGCGTTTCAAGAGTGGCTGGACGGGGGGATGATCCCCGGCGACCTCAAGGCCACGCCGGCCTGGTGCGAGCGGAAGCACCTCGTTCGGCCCGACTACATCCCACTAGTCAACCGTCTAGAGTTGATCTCCGGGGTGTCCGCCGGTCTGACCCACCTTCCAGGCGAGCGGCTGGCCACCTACGTCAGTTCGTCCAACAGCGACAAGCTGGCTGTCGGTGACGAGACCCTGACCATTCCCGTCCCCAGGACCACTATCGACTTCGTGCTGGAGAAGGCCGCCGACGTTCGGTTCTCGCTCCAGGGCTACCCCTTGGTTCCCAACGAGGACGGTGCCACGGTGGGTCAGGGTAGCGCCTGGGTGGAAGTGGTGCTGAACGACGGGGAGAGCGGGGAGACTCGCTACGCCTCCAGCAGGTCCTGGTCGTTCGAGGAGATCGTCGGCTCCGGTTCGGACGTGCGTTGTGAGCGTCAGCCCTGGTACTGCTTTGCGGTCATCCCCAACCTGTCCGCGGGCACCCACCACATCGGCATCCAAGGGGCTGCCACGGTCCTGCGGGCCGCCATGTTCGCCTGGACCTGCACCCTACAAGCCTACTACAGACACGTCTAGGAGGTTCCCGTGGCAGAACCAGCATCCATGTCCGCCGCCACCGTCTTCGCGATCATCGCCAAGGCCCTCGCCAATGCTGGCGGCATCGGCGCCGGGGTCTCCGACCTGTTCGGGGCCAAGGGCATCCAGACCGAGGACGAGGAGCGGGAACTGGCCGATCTTCGTCGCCGGCAGGAGGACGACGCCTTGGGTCTCACGACGGCTCAGCGCCGTGCCCTGGACCTCGAAGTGGCGGCGCCCGTTCGGGCCGGGCAGCGAGAGGACCGGGAGCGCCAGTTCGACATCCTGGGAGCCCAGCAGGGCGGGGCTGCCGACGTGGCGAAGGCCCTGGAAGGCCAGCGTCAGCAGGAGGCCCGGGGGTTGACCCAGGCCGGGGCCACCATCGCCAAGGAGCACGCCGGCGAAGTGCGCCGGGAAGAGAAGCAGCTACTCGACCTCGCCCAGCAGGAGGAAGACGAGAAGCGCGCCAAGCAGCAGGCCTGGACCCGCATGATCGTCAGCTTCCTGGGAGCTGGCGCGGACATGACCGAGCAGCTGGCCCAGTCCAAGGGCGACCAGGAGGAGCAGGGCGAGTTGGATGAGCTCCAGACGGGTGGCGGCAACAACGAGGACGTGATGAAGGTTCTCGAAGATCGGTACAAAGAAGGTTCTTGAAGATCGGTACAAATAGGAGGCCCCATGCCCGAGCAGACCCCGACCTACCCCGTCGCCGAGCCCAGCAACGCCGAGCAGTACCGCTCCCGGTACATGCAGACGCACCTGGAGCGGGTGCGAATCGCCATCGAGCAGGCGCGATCCGAGGCGTGGACCGAATACCTGGACGAGAACAAGCGCCAGCAGTACCTCGACCGGCAGATCGAGCTCCAGCGCACCTACGTCCAGAGCCTCGAGCAGAGCCTCATGGACTACCAGGTGTCGATAGAGCGGGCTCGGAACGACCCCGCGGCGAAGCGAGCCGCCCAGGCCGGGCTCACCGACGGTCTGGAGTTGGCCGTGGACGCCGTCTACAAGGGCGGCCAGCTCGCCGGGGCCGATGCCGACCGTAGGATGCGAGCCAAGGAGATCATGCTGCGGGACTGGGGCCTGGACCGCTCTACCGTCGGCCTCGTCAAGAGGACCGTTGAGGAGTTGCAGACCAGCCTCCTGGGGAAGTGGACGGCCCGAGACGTGGCGTCGGCTACCATCGAGGTGTTGAACGACGACCGGGTGCGAGCGGCCTACGACGCCATGGGCGGGAACAGCGACGAGACGCCCCGCAGTCGCAAGCGGGCCTTCGCCGTGAACCTCGTGCGGGAGTTGCAGGCCTCGGCCGCCCAGGCCCACGACGCTGCTGGCAACCCCATCGTGCTGGACACCGACACCGTGGAGGAACTGGTGGCACGAGGGCTGCGGCTGGACCCCGAGGAGGTGAACCCCGACCTGTTCGAGGCCAGCCGGGTACAGGCGGCGAAGGATTTGGAGCGAGCGGCTATCGGAGGGGGCGCAGGACGGCTCTACAAGCTCGCCGACACCGCGGCGGCTCTGACCCCGGAGCAACAGGCCGCGTCTGAGCAGAGGGCGACGGAGGCCCCCGAGGGTTCGCCTGCCGAGCAGCTGGTGGCCAACGCCGAGCAGTGGACCCGGATCCGGGCTGACCTGGCCGACGACGGTCGACTCAACCTCTCCATCCACCCTCAGAGCGCTCGAGGCCAGCAAGCCCAGGAGCAGTTGATAAAGGACCGCACGGCCTACGAGGGAGCCCGTGCGACCGCGGACGACCTGTCCACCCGTGACCAGCAGTGGTTCGATGACTTCTTCCTGCAGCGCGTGGCGACCACGGCCAAAGCCCGGGGCGACCTGGGCCAGTTGCAGAAGGAGCGAGCCGCCGCTGGCGTACCCCGCCCGACCGAGGAGTTGATCAAGGAGCGAGCCGGCGCCATCTACGCCCCCCAGCGGCCCCGACCGCGGTTCCAGACTCCGGAGCAGGAGGCGCAGTTCCGGCGCGAGACCGAGGAGAGGCAGCACCGGGGCACCCTACCGGCCATCCGTGAGCGACAGGCCAATCTCCAGCAGATGCGGGAGGACTTCGAGAGCCTGCCCGAGGACCGGAAGATCCTGCTGGCCGCAGCCTTCCAGGCGGGCTCTCTGTCTCTGGACGCCCAGCCGTCCGACCTGGCCGTGCAGCTGTACCAGCAGATCCGCAACGGGGCCCTGGAGCGGAAGAACCTGGTGCAGATGGCGGCCGACTACCACAGGAACGAACCCGACAGCCGGGACGAACTGGTCCGCGACGTGTTCTACCTGGACATGCAGGACTGGCGAGCCCAGCAGTTCCGGCCGTCGCAGAAGCCTCCGAAGCCTCCCGAGAAGCCCGAGAAGCCCGCGGAGTCCGTCTGGACCGAGATCGAGGCGACCACGCCCGCGGAGTGACCCATGCCCTTGACCGCAGCGCAGGAAGCCGAGCTCGAGGAGGTCCGCCGGAAGTACGGGGCCGAGGCCGCGGTGACGATGCGGAAGTGGTGGGAGGGTGCGCCCCTCGCTGCGCCCGTCGAGGCCGAGCAGCCGTTCCCCGGCCTGGCCGCCCCCCTGGTGGACCCTGGAGCCCCGAAGCCCAAGGAGCGCCCGACCCGCGCCGAGATGAACAGGCTAATAGGCGGGTACATGGGCCGGCAGATCGCCCGGTACGAGAAGGAGGGGGTGGACCCCGCCGCCGCCCAATTGCTCGCAGCGAAGGACCTGGCCCGCATCACCACGCCCCGGGAGGTGTCGTTCCGATCCCGGAAGGCCCTGGTCCCCACCGCCCCTACACCGCGGCCCAGCGGCGAGCCGGGCGCGAAGAAGCCCTGGGAGTACGAAGGTCCCCGAGCGGTCTTCGAGGCTTTCAAGCAGCAGCGGTTCGAGACCGAGGAGCAGGCGGCCGAGCGCAAGCAGGCCGAGGTCCAGGGCCGGCACCTGCGGGACAGGCTGCTGGTGCTGGCTCGTGCCTACAAGGACGAGACGGGCCAGCCCGCCGAGGAGTACCTGGAGCGGTGGGAGCAGGGGGTCATGCAGTCGTTCATGGCTCGGGCCGAGAGCCCGGAGGAGGGGCGCCAGGCCTTCCTCGCCTACTTGCGCCACGTCTTCCCCGAGCGCCTGCCCGGCAAGGAGCGGGCCATGGTCCGGTTCGGCGAGGCCATCACCCGAAAGGAGGGGTTGCCCCCGCTGCCGGGCCTCGAGGGCGCGGTACAGCGGCCGACGCAGCTGTCGCATCGCGACATGCTGGCTCTGCTGGTGGACCCGTTCGAGGGGCCGCTGGCCGAGACGAAGCTGTCCACGGTTCTGCGGGACATGACCGGCCTGTGGCGGTTCGCGCTGACCCCGCTGCAGGAGGCACTGACCTGGGACGAGGACGAGGACGGCGAGCCGGTAGACCCTACCGACATCGCCTATCGAATCGACAGCGCGGCGAAGAAGGCCTGGCAGGCGAAGTACCCGGGCACCGAACTGCCGCCAGCCGTCACCATCAAGGGCCTGCCCCCCATCGTTCCTCGCCCCTTCCAGGCTCGACGGCACGACCCGGAGCGAGCGCGTCTCGACTACTGGCAGTCGGTGGCGAAGGACATCGCGCAGTTCCGATTCCTCGGGGACGACTTCTCCGACCTGCCCGAGTACAGCCGGCTGTGGGAGTCCATGGGCTACCCGGGCGCTCCCTGGTGGATTGGCATGGGCGCCGAGATCCTACTGCCCATCGTGCCGCCGGTCCACAAGCCGGTCGGCGCAGCTGCGCGAGGCGTAGCCGGTGCCGCAAAGGCTCGGGGCATGGCGCGTACCGCGCTGGTCGCCGGCACCATCGGAGACCCGGCGGGTAGAGCCCAGGCCGCCAGCACCCGGCGCTTGGCCCAGGCCACCATGGCCGGAGTGGAGGGTGCCCCGAAGCTCCCCACGGGCATTGACGCCCACACCGTGCGAGCCGTCACCGCCCGGCACGTCGCTCGGGAGTTCACCGCGGCCGAGGCCCTACTGCAGGCCGTGAAGGCTGGGGACGACCCCGCGGCCAAGGCGTTGGAGTTGGGCCTGGAGGACGCCCACGTCGCTCGCAAGGTGGCCACCATGGTGGGGCCTGGCGAGGCCGAGGCCTACCTGGCTCGGTACACCGAAGCGATGGCCAAGAGCGAGAACCCCGTCACTCGCAAGGCCTACGGCTTCGCCCAGCAGGCGATGCGGACCGTCGAAGCCTTGCCCGAGGAGCAGGCCGTGCTGGCCCGAGCGGGCATCGAGGCCGCCCTGGCGACGGGTGACCCGCAACGCCTGGCCGCCGTGCAGCGCATCCTCGCCTCCACGAAGCTGACCGACGAAGCCCAAACCGAGGCCCTACGCCGGATCGCCTCCACCGCCACGCCTACTCCCGCCGCCCGGGTCGCCGCGGCCGTGGACGACTTCGAGCGGAAGCTGGCGCAGGAGCTGCTCGACCAGGTCCCCGAGAACATGGTGTTCGTCACCCCTACCGTGGTGGTGACCCGCAAGGCTTGGCAGCAGCTGGGCGATCAAGTCGGCGAAGCCACCGAGAAGCTGTTGGTGGGCGAGGTCGCCAAGGACGGCTGGAAGGTCAACACCATCCATCAGGGTCGGCGCCTTGCCAACGAGGTGGTGCGAGCCCTGGGGGCCGACGTGGTAGCCAAGGGCGACTACTGGCTGCCTCTGGTCCAGCGGCTGCGAGCAGGCCGACCCATCAGCCAGCAGGGGTACAAGGCGGTAGCCGACCTGGTCATCGGCAACCTGTGGGAGCGAGGCGTCAAGGGCTCCGAGCGCCTGCGCTACTTCGACCGCCAGGCCAAGGAGGCCATGGTTCCCACCGAACGGCGCATCCGTGCCGTGGGCGGTGTCGGCGGCAACATCCGGGCCATCGCTCGCGGAATCGCCGACGCTACAGCGAAGATGGAGGCCAAGCCCGGGGCGGTGGGCGCCCACGTCCCCGACCTGGTCCTCACCGGTCAGACCCCCATCGAGGTGGCGAACTGGCTGCGGGCCGTGCGGGAGGCCGAGGCCGGGCTCACCGATACCCTCAAGGCCGACTTCGGCACGGCCTACAAGCAGACGAAGCACCTGCCCCGCAAGCGGCGGGCCCCCGTCGCCTTCCAGTCCATCGTGGACGACACCCAAGCCGTCGCCACGGCAGGGTTGGAGAAGGCCGCCCTCGAGAAGCGTATGCGAGAGCAGTGGGAGCAGCTGGCGCAAGTCTTCTTTGGCGCCGTGAAGAAGGAGGTAGACCTCTCGACCGGAGCCGTCCACTTCACGCCGGCCAGCCGGGACACGGTCAAGGCTTTCGCGAACAACTGGGAGCGGGTGGCCGCCGAGGTCAACCCTCTGGACGACATCACCCCGGCGAACCTCGCGGCCTTCCTGGAGCGGGTGCGGGACAAGGTGCCCGACCTGCGAGGCAAGGGGCTGGCCTCCCGCGTCGGCTTGCCTGGCTTCATCAAAGAGGTGTCCACGGTTGAGAAGGTGTCGAAGTGGGAGGACGCCCTGCTCGAGACCCTGGGGACCTGGGTGCTGCTGCAGCGGAAGAACAACCTGGTGCGGGAGAGTGCCGCCCGGCTGGTTGCCGAGGTCCCCGAGCTCGAGATCCCCGGCCGCTTCATCGCCGACGAAACCCGGGCCGCGCTGTGGCTGGACGACTTCCGCATCCTGTCCGCCTTCCCCGACGCTGCCGAGCAGGCCGCCGTCAACAGCGGCATCAAGCGGGCCTTCGCCCAGCTGCGAACCCGGCCGGGCGAGGTCAACCAGCAGCTGTTCACCAGCCTGGTGCGCCAGTCCTGGGAGGGCGGCCCCGCTACCTTCGACGACGTGATCGCCCGGGTGAAGACCCCGCTGGACGACGTCGTCATCGAGGGCCTGGCCGAAGGTGGCTACCACGAACGGCTGCTGGAGAGCTTCCTGCTCGACGTGAAGCGGGACCTGCTGCGCCCGGTCTACGACTTCCACGTCACCATGCTGGAGAACTGGGGCGTGTTGCGAGGCGCGGGCAAGACCGAGCCCATCGCCTACATCCCCCGGTTGTTCAAGCAGGTAGGGCAGGCCGAGGGCATGGGCGCCATCATCGGCGAGAAGGCGTCGAAGCTGTCGCAGGAGTTGACGGACATCACCCGAACGGATCTGCTCGACATGCTGCAGCCCTACCGGTTGCGGGACAAGGTGCCCCGGTTCGTCCGTGGCGAGGAGACCACCATCCAGGCCTGGCGGTTCGCCTGGGCCTCCGCGGGCTACGCCTGGAACCTGGCCCGTCGGGTCACGATCACCGGGCTGCTGGGCGGCATGACTCCCTTCACGCCGATCACCCGGTTCCACGCCATCAACGCCTTCACCGCCCCGCTCATCATGGCCGCCACGGTTGGCCACCGGCTGTCCGCCAAGAGCGTAGCGGGGGTGCTGGAGGAGATCGCGGACGGCACCCTGGGGCGCCTGGTCTACGACGTCGGCAGGTTCGGCCCCGACCACGTCGCCTTCGTTGATCGGCAGGGCAGGTCCTGGACGAACAGGATGCTGGAGGAGGCCATCGAGCGGAACAACATCCGGTTCTCGCAGACCTCCTTCGAGTTCGGGGACGTGATTCTGAAGGAGATCAAGCGGGTGGCGAAGACCGACAGCAGGGTGCAGGCCAGCTTCCACCCGCTCGGGCCCCGCCAGGTCATGCGCTGGATAGACCCCCGGCACAAGAACATGTGGTCGAGTCTCGCCGAGATCAACGACAACGCCTTCCGCCGCAACGTGTTCAAGGCGGCCTTGAAGGAGGGCAAGATCGAGGCCGTAGCGTCCAACCTGGCCCGAAACGCCCTGCTCGACTACGGCGCCATCGGCCGGGCCGAGCGAGAGATCCTCGCTCGCCGCATGATGTTCTGGGCCTTCCGCCGGCAGATGGCCGTCAACACCGTGCAGATGCTGATCCGCAACCCCTCGGACTTCCGCCGGGTCGCCCAGTTCTCCATACAGCAGATGCGGTCGGCGAGCGCCTGGGCCCTCTCCCCCGAGGACTACCAGGTCCGGCTGTTCGCCCGGTTCTCCGAGGAGGTGTGGGACGACTACGCCTACACTGGCCACTACGGCATGGGCGTCCCGTTCCTGGAGACCTTCCAGGACCTGCTGGCCGCTATGTCGTGGCTGGTGTACGAGCAGAACTTGGAGACCGCGAAGCTGGGAGGCGAGGGCTTCTTCTTCACTCCCGAGATGGAGCTGTACCGGAAGATTCGGACTTGGCGAAACCGCGAGCAGCGGGTCGGTTGGGTGGACCCCCGGCACGTCGCCTTCCTGATGAAGACCAGAACCTGGCCCGCGTTCTACCGCTACTTCAAGATCGAGGAGGTGCCCTACGAGCAGCGGCGCCCAGGCGAGCCCACCTTCCACGACCAGCAGTTCAAGTTCGGCAACAGCGACAAGTACGAGGAATACCTGTGGTGGCAGTACGTCATGCTCAAGGGCGGGCTGGACCGCACGTTCCGCGACTACATGACGATGTCGTGGCAGGCGGGCCTCATGATCCCCGAGGGCGCGGAGCTCAAGCGGTACTCGGACGAGCAGGGTTGGGACGACGCCATCACCTACGCCCTGTCGATGGACACCCCGATCAAGGTGCCGACGAAGCTGCAGCGGGAAGCCGACGCCTTGCGGGCGATCAAGCGGGACCTCGAGGGCACGAAGCGCTGACGCCTGGTTGACGTTCGGCACTCTTACAGAGGGCGCCTTCCCTGCAAGGGCGCGTCCCGGGATGAACCCGGGGCACACAACGGCACCCCAGGAGCTTTCCATGGCCCGTGGCGGACACGTCAAGCCTCGCGACCTCGTCACCGACTCTATCGTCACCCGGCACTTCTCCAGCAACTGCCTGGCGGCCAGCACGAAGGGTCGTGCAGCCTTCGCCGCCGGGTTCTGGAACGAGGCCACCGTCACCGCGAAGTTCGGCGCATCCGCCATCGCCCCGGGCGTAGTCAAGATCGTGGACAACTGGAACTGGCAGGCCGCGAACTACATGCGCGTCCCGAACCCCGTGGCCAGCCAAGACGCAGCCACCAAGGGCTACGTGGACGACGAGATCGTCGCGGCCATCACCGGTCTGGACTGGAAGGACGCGGTGCGCGTGGCTACCGCCGCGGTCCTGCCGGCCTACACCCGCACCGACAACGTCATCACCGCCGCAGGCAACGGTGCGCTGGCGGCCGTGGACGGTGTGGTCCTGGTACTGAACGACCGACTGCTGCTCAAGGATGGCGCAGCGGGCGCCGACAACGGGCTCTACTACGTCAGCCGGGTAGGCGACGGGGGGACCCCCTACACCCTCACCCGCACCAACGACGCCGACATCAACGCCGACGTGACCGCCGGTCTGTGCGCCTTGGCGCAGGAGGGTACCGCCAACGCCGACCGCATGTTCGCGCTGACCACGAACGACCCCATCGTCCTGAACACCACGGCCCTGACCTTCACCGAGATCACCGGCTTGTACGGGGTGACGGCGGGCACCGGTCTGTCATCGACCGGCAACACAATGAACATCGAGGAGTGGGCCGTCCGGATGCGGACCACCGTGATCGCAGGCGGCAACGGTGTCGGCAACGTCGGCGACCTGAACACGTCTCCCGTCGACGTGGTGGCCGCCCCCGGCGCCAACAAGATCATCGTCGTCGAGGACGTGACCTACAAGTTCGTGTACGCCACCGCGGCCTATGACGGCGCGGGCGCGGGCGACGATCTGGTGCTTCGCTACTCCGCAGGCGCCAGGGCCGAGGTTACGGGAGACGTGGACAACGGCCACGGCGGCGCCATCCGCTTCGCCCGTGCGGGCGCTGGCACGGACTACGCCTATCTCAAGGCAATCGTCGGCGACACCATCCCCGAGGTCAACACGAGCGTCGAGCTGTTGGTTCGCAACAACGATCCGTTCACCGCTGCCGGCGGCGGCTCGCTCGAGGTCACGGTCACCTACAGAATCATCGACGTGTCCTAGCCGTGGCCGAGGCTCGCCATTCCCTGACCGTCGAAGGTGTCCTCCTGCTGTTCTCCGAGGCAGACTGGAAGAGGCTGCGGAAGGCGACAACCCGAAAGAAGTTCTGGAACGTCGTCAAGAAGCTCGACCAGGCCGACGAGTACAAGCTCCTGTCCGACTGGGGCAAGGACAAGCTGCTGGAGATCATCAAGACCCTGGAGTGACCCCATGTTCAAGCTACCGATCTTCCTCGTTCTTGCTGTTGTCGCCGTCGTTGCCTGGGGCCAGGGACTCGACCCCGCTCCGGTCATCACGGGGGATCCCCTCGCCGGCCTGCTCGGAGGCTCGGGTAACCTCACCTTCCCGACCGCGCTGGTGGTCTCGGCCTGGCTGCTCGCCAAGTGGAAACCCACCTTTAACGTGAAGCTCGACCTGAGCGAGCGGGTCTGCCTCACCCTCGAGAAGGTGGTCGACAGCAGCATGGACAAAGCGACTCGGCTCATCGAGGGCCTGCACCGCCGGGGGGCTGCGTGAGCCTGCATCGGTGGAGCCTGGTCAATGACCGGGGCCTGGTGGTCCACTGCTCGGGCTCCCCCACGACTACGACCCTCGAGGTCATCGAAGGGTGGCACCGGGAGAACGGCTGGCGCTGTTCGACCTCGGGCGTCTCCTGCGGCTACCACTACGTCATCCAGAAAGGCGGGGTGGTTCGGAAGGGCCGACCGGACCACGCCATCGGGGCCCACGTCGCCGGCTTCAACACGGGGCGCCTCGGGATCTGCGTCACGGGCTCGCCGGCCAAGGGCAAGCCATGGGACCCGGAGGAGGAGCGGGCCCTGGTTCTACTGCTCACCGACTTGTGCCGGGCCTATCGGCTCGACTCGAGCGCCGTGGTTGGCCACTGCGAGCTCGACCCCAAGGGCAAGCCCGACTGCCCCGGCGTGGACATGGACTACTACAGAGAGCGGGTGGCCCAGCGACTGGCCATCACCCCCTGACCCTCCACCCCCCAGCAAGGAGAACATTATGGGCCTGACCACCGAAGAAGTGATCGACCTATCCGACGAAGCCGCCAACCTCATGGACGAGATCCGAGACGCGCTCGAACCCGACGACGACGGCAGACGCCGCATCACCAGGCGCGAGGCCCGCAAGGTGCTCCGCGCCATGGGCGAGCTCGGATGGCAACTGCTCCGCGACATCCTCGACTGAACACCTACCGCGCGCATCCCCAGCCCCCGGGTTCACGCCTGGGGGCCGTTGTTCGTCAGAACAGCCGCCCACGGCGTCTCACGTACATCATCTCCAGGCAGTGGGGGCACGTCACTTCGTCGCTGTCGCCGTCCCATCGCCACACCTTGGGTTGGCGGCTCGGGTCGTCGTCGCAACTGCTGAACCAGTGGCCGCACAGAGTCTTCGTCTCACGCCCCAGCCAGTAGCGCCCGTTAGCGTCATGGAACCCGTAGTCTCGTCCGTCAGCGGTGTCCTCGTGGCGGTGCTCGAGCGCGTCTGCGCGGCGTCCTTTCCGTCTCATGTCATCCCTCCTTCGGGCTGTCGGTCGGTTCTGTCAAGGTCTCCAATGAACACCGGCGCAAAATCGTATCGAGGTCCATTCCTGGCACGACCAATGAG
>Ga0098033_1000671_pt1 | contig 15045 bp, 16 predicted proteins | sample 1_EtaG_FD_75049 | JGI IMG/M metagenome (GOLD analysis project Ga0098033, IMG submission 75049) | Marine viral communities from the Subarctic Pacific Ocean - 1_ETSP_OMZ_AT15124 metaG | ecosystem: Environmental > Aquatic > Marine > Oceanic | place: Pacific Ocean | collected 2015-01-07
GTCCTTTTTTCCATCACTTTTTGCCCATTTTGACCCGTCTGAGTGACAAATTGTCCCAGTACGGTTACACTTTGTCACACCATGGCAAAGAAGCGACGTCCTCCGAAGCCTATTCACGGCCACATCATCGCGGTGTCGGACCCTTGTCGAAACAAAGACCGCTGGCAGGTGGTGGTCCGCACCGATGAGGGGCATCGCCATTGGCGAACCTTCCACCAGGAAGACTGGGCCCTCGAGTTTGTGTCAGACCTTCGCAAGCAGGTGGTGGCGGGGAAGGTGAACACAAGCATCACGGACGGGTTCCGGGCGAGTGACGGCACCGTGGGGTGGTGGTCTGACCTGCTGGCCCACATCGCCACGAGCATGATATCTTGCGCGGACAAGGGCGACCGCGAGGAGTTCCGCCGCGACATGAACGCCATCAGCCGCGCCGGCCAGTCTGTCCGCGGGCTGATTGACCATGGAAAGATGGAGGAGCAGGTCCGCAAGCTGGAGCAGCAGCTACGGCTGATAAGGAGCCATCGTAAACATGGGACTGGGACTCGGGGCAAGACTCGCAAACTTGGAACTACAGGTTGATGAATCTAGCAGATTCACAGACATCGCGGTTGACTTCCAAGTTTACGAAAAGGGCCCGGGCGGAGAACCCGAGCCAGCGGATGAATGCTCCCCGGTTTACGGTGGCCGCTGGGACTCCTGGCTGAAGTCGTATGTCACCCCGCGACCGGAAGACCTGGACGTGGTCCGGCTCCCGTGCTCTGAGGCGCAGATCCGTGCCATCATGGACAACAGCCCCCAGCTCGAGCTATCCGGGGGCCGTGGCGGCGGGAAGAGTGAGGCTGGCGCCCTTCGGTGTATGCGATTCATCGCAGAACGCCCCCTGGAGAATGGTCGCATCGTGAGTCCGACCATGGACCTCGTGGATGTGGTCCGCGGGAAGTTGTTGTCCATGATACCAACCGAGTGGCTGCTCCCTGGCGTGGAAGGCATCAAGGCCGGACAGCGCCCGTCGTTCTCCTTTGTCCATGGCGTCAATATCCAATGCAGGAGCACGAACAACCCGGAGAGCCTCCGTTCATGGGGCGGGGGCTGGACCCACGTCGACGAGTCGCAGGACATCACAACCTACGCCCTTGACATCGCCTGGCCGTGCCTGCGCGAGTCGCCAAGCCCCCGGATGTGGTGTACCCTCACCCCTGGCCGTGGCGAGCCGCTGGAACGCCACAAGAAGTATGCCGAGATGCCGGACATCTGTGGGCAAATATCCTTCGATTCGTATTCCAACCCTTTCGTGGACCATGCGACCTTCGACATCGCCAAGAAGGGCATGGACTCCGACACCTATTCAATTGAAATCGGGGCGGACTGGGACACGGTGGAGCGTCTGTCCAGCACTGACCGGATTCCTCATGTCTTCCCCGCTTTTTCCCGCGACAGGCACTGCACTCACTGGGGGCATCTCGCACGGCGCATTCTTGCGAAGGAAACACGGGACATCACCGCCCTCGTGACGAAGGCCAAAGGATGGAGCAGGTCTCACATCATCGGCATTGACCCGAACTGGGACTACCCCAACTACGCAGTGGTGTGGAAGGTGCTTGCCCCGGAGGGCCCGCGCCTGCCGCGTAGGTGGGTTGCCATCAACGTGGTTAGTTGCAAGGGTTCATGTGAGCATCTCGGCAAAGAGCTGAAACGTTTGGGGTACAACGGCAATAACAGCCTGCTTGTCCCAGATGCGTCGGCGCGTTACAACAAGGGGAAGAAGTCATCCGCGAACTTGTTGCGCAAGCAGGGCTTCGGGGCGATAATACTACGATCACGAAATCCGGACGTCAGGCACAGTGTCGATGCAGTCCAGGCAAAAATCAATCCAGCGGAAGGACCACAAAGCCTCTTTGTGGCATTCCCCTCCGAGAAATCTGGTACACTTCCACTCATCGAAGCATTTGAGCAGGTAATGTGGGGCAAAGATGGAAAACGAATGGATAAGAGTCTAGGCGTGGACCACGTTATTGACGCGGCCCGATACCCGATTGATTATTTCGAGCCAGCAGCCGAGGTGCCCAGGCGAATGCGTGGAGTTCTTTAATGCCGCCCCGTAAACTTCCTCGCATCGGCGAGCGCGTGAAGGTGGACTTCAACGCGCTCCGCAACCCAGATTACAATATGATGTACCTCCGCTGGAAGATGCAATGGGACTTCTGGCGTGGCGGTATCAACGTGATGTCCCCGGATTACCCAGCCACGGATATCAGATACGGCCTATCCATCGTTGATGAAGAGTCCGGCAGCGGCACCCAGGAAGACCCGGAGACGCCGCGCAGGATCAGCAACTACGAATGGCGGACGAGCAGGGCGAACTCGTACCTGTGGAAGCATCCGCGCGAGACGCTTAACGAGTATGAAGAGCGACAGGTCAGGCAGGACCACTACCCCCTGTTCCAGAGCATCGTCAACATCTTCGTCTCTGGCATCCTGCGCACTGGCGCAACCTACAGCGGCCCGGACATCTACAAGCCCCCTTGGAAGAACTACCAGGAAGACGTCGACCTGTGCGGCACCAACTTTGAAAGCTTCGTGCGTCAGGCACTAAGCATCGCCATCGCGATGGGGCGGTGCCATGCCATCACCGACCGCCCGTCTGGTGGTGAGCGGTCCCTGACCCGCTTTGAAGAGGAATGGCGCGGAGAGCGCGCCTATTCGTGGCTGGTTACGCCCCTGGACCTTGTGGACTGGGAACTGGACTTACAGGGCCGGCTAATATGGGCTCGGGTCCGTGAACGCGACAACTCGAAAGATTCATGGCGGCGCCCGACCGCTGACCCGCTGGACCAGTGGTATCAATACCGCATATGGCACAGAAACTACTGGGAACTATTCCGTACCCGGCGCCCGTCTGACGACCCGGCGGCCGTTTCCGACCCGGCAGACGATGAGACATGGGAGCGCGTTGCGGCCGGATGGCACGGGATAGAGGAAGTTCCCATTGCGACACTGTACGCCGGTAAGGATGGTCGGCCAACTGCTTGGGACACGGAGTCCCCACTATCGGATGTGGCCGACGCTGACCGCAAGATGCTCAACCGCCAGTCGGAGATGGATGAGTTGGAGCGGGCGCAGGCGTTCGCCCTGCTTGCTATTCCCGAGGCGGAGTCCGGCCCTAGTGGCGGCATCGACATCGGGCCATTCAGAGCGTTTACATACCCCTCGGAGGCAGGCGCCCCCTCGTATATCAACCCGGACCAGAACATCCTCAAGGGCAAGCAGGAGCGCATGGGTGACACGATGAACATCGTGCGCCAGCTTGCCGGGGCGGGGCGGGGCAGGGCAGAGTTTTCCAAGGAGGAGCGGAGCGCCCGCGCGCTGACCCTGGAGAGCAGCGAAAAGCAAAACCGGATGGCGTGGTGGGCTGGGTCAACGCAGGAGTTTGACATCACGGTTCATCGTCATGCTGCCAAGTGGGAGGGCCTCAAGGAATGGCCAGAGGCGTCATATGATCGAACTTTTGACCTCCGGGCGATCTCCAGCCAGATTCAGGATTTAGTGCAACTTTCCAGCGTGGAAGTCCTCCAGCCCGCCCTCGCGGAACTTGCAAAGCCCGTGATTGCGCGGATTCTGCGCGAGGCTGGCGTGTCCCAGGAAAGGGTAGATGAAGCCATTAGGCTAGTGGAGGAAGAGGCTGCGAAGTTGGAAGAGGTTGGGCCGATTGATGAGATTGTTGAGGTGAAGAGCGATGTCAGTACTCCGTGACATGATATGCCTCCGCTGCGGCGAGGTCGAGCACGACATCATGGCCAACGTTGAGAAGCGGCTCAAGTGTCAGCGGTGTGGCCGCGTGACTCGTCATCGGGATGCGTGCAACGGCGGTCTGAAGGCTCGGTACAGGCTGAACGACTGGCCGGACGACCCGAAGTTCTACCGCGGACAGGTGTCGCACACGATTGAACCCGTTGTTGACCTTGCGGGCGATGACGTGGATAATATACACACTGGTGAGCAGATGGGCACCTCGGAGCACTACTCCAACGAGTCCATGGACATCAGGCGAGACAAATTGGAACACAACACAGACAGAAAACGGGGTACTCTCCCCATGGTTTTTGACCAGACGAGAGGTTGAATGTCTACTGAGACCAAAAATCAGGTTACCGACGACGGCGGTCGGAATAATCAGCCGGTTACTGGTGACGACGGCCAGCGCAGACAGTCGGACGCGAGGACTCTCACAAGTGCAGAATTGAACGCAATCGTTGAGAGAAGGGTCGGAAAAGAGCGGGAGAAATTCCGCAAGACCCTCGACAATGAGCGCGTTAGCGCAGTTCAGGAATGGCGCGATGAGATGGGGCTTGACGATGATACTCTGGGCAAGGTTTCCAAGCAGGACGAGGTAACCAAGCAAATCAGGGATTTGAACAAGACCATCAAGGCGAAGGACAAGGAGATCGAATCCCTGTCCGGCCGGCTCAAGACCGTTGAGCCGAAGCTACGCGAGACGCTGACCCGTGACGCAGTCATCAAGGCTGCAGCGGGAAAAGCCGTTGACCCTGAGGATGTCTGGCTCCGGGCCGCCCCCCACCTCGAGGTGGGCGACGACTGGGGCTTGACGGTGCTGCAAGATGGTGAGGCCTCGGATTTGACAGTTGACAAATTCGTTGAACAGCTGCTGGCCAGCCACAAACACCTCGCGATGCCACAAGGGCAGGCGGGCGCCGGATCACGCGGGAGCCCCCACACCGGTGGGGGCAACAACGTGGACGCGTCAACCGGGAACCCGGTTAAAGACCTTGCCTCGGCGCTCGAGGAGGCGTGGTAGGTTAGCGACAAGGAGCCACCATGGCAGTCACTACCACCACCCACGCGGAGGTTATCCGCGAAAAGACACTCCCGTCCTTCACGGACGCGGTGTTTCGTAACAGCTCTTTCATTCCCTTCTTCGTCCAGGCCGGCGGCGGCATCATGGACCAGGGCGGCGACACCGCCGTCCGCTGGAAGGTCAACAGCGCGGGCAACAACTCGGTCGAGATCTTCACCGAGGGCCAGGCGCAGCCCGGCGCGGGCAATCAGGCCTACGTCTCGGCGGCGGTCAGCCCCAACTACTTCAGGGCGATGCTCCAGATCTCGGGCCACGCCAGGGACGCCCTGCGCTCGGCCTGGTTCAACTCCATCGCGGAGGAGACCACGCTGGCGATGGCCGACATCACCGACCTCATCAACACCACGGCGATGAGCGGTACCAACGGCATCGAGACCATGGTGGACAGCGCCACCACGTATGCCGGCATCGCTCGCGGCTCGGCTGCCTACTGGGAGTCGACCGAGACCGCCGTTTCCGGCGCGCTGGCCCTGTCCGATCTGGAGGACATCCTCGAGACCATCAAGGACAACGACAAGGGCGGCCTCCCGACGCACTTCATGGGACCCATGAACCAGGAGACCAACTTCGCGCGCCTGTCCGGCACCCCGTACATGCAGAATGGTGGCCCGTCCGACAAGGGCGAACACCTTCTCGGCCCGCGCTTCGCCGGGCGCCCGTTCATCGGCTTGCCCGACTTCACCAACACCGTGATCGTGGCCCTGGACATGCGCCCGGGCCACTTCGCGATGACCCAGCAGCGCCCGTGGAACGTCAAGGAAATGGCGCCCTCCGGGGACTCTGACGTGATGCAGCTCTCCTGGGCCGGCATCCCCATCTGCAAGCAACCCAAGATGCAGGGCAAGCTCACCGGCGTGACCGCGTAAAGGAGAACTGAAATGGCACTCACAATCAAGGTAATCGACACCACCCTGGAGTCGGGCGGTCAGAAAATGATCCGCGGCTCCATCCTGCTTGACTCCTCCTACCCGACCGGTGGCGAGACGATGGACGTCTCCAACTGGCTGAAGTCCGGCGGATCCCCCACGATCCTGCTCGATGGTGGCAGCGGAGCCTACGTGCTCCGCCACAACCAGGGCACCAGCGCCGCCGGCAAGGTTCAGGCCTTCTACGTCACGCAGAACGCGATCAACGGCGCGGTGGAGAACACCGTGCTCGTGGAGGTGGCCAGCACCGCTGACCTCTCCGCGGTCAACGCGTCCTTCGTGGCCGTCGGCCCGGCCTACTAGGCCCTCTCCCGCCCCCCCGGCCCAGCCTGCAGGTGCTGGGCCGGGGGTTTTTCAAGCGAGGCTTCATGGCTATTCACTCTTCATCGTTCACCACCGAGCGCGACGGGCAGACCGCGGACAGCTACAGCCCGCCCGATCTCTTCCCCGACGCCCACCGCTACGGCAACAACAGGGCGGACCTCCACGCCTACGTTCGGGAGGTTCTCCTGGACCTGGCGGCCGTGGGGAGGCTTTCGGTCACGGACCTCCATAACCAGTCCGCGCAGTGTTCCGAGGCGGCCGGGATGTGCGTCCTCGGTCAGCGCTTTGACGAGCAGTCGAAGGCGATGGTGCTTGACACCCCGTGCCCCGAGGAACTGGCCCGGTACAAGGTGAAAGTGCGCGCCATCCGTGGCGCCCCCATCAAATACAAAATCGGCCGCGAGCCCCGAGGCGCCGCGCTCGGCGTGGCCCGCGAGTCATCGCAGAGCAGCACCTCCGCTCGCCGCGAGGAGGATGTATGGGCCGTCAGCGATGCCAAGGAGCTTGAGGTCAACCTCCCCGAGGCCTGGCGCATCCTCCACCAGGCGGGCGCCTACTGCCGGCCAGCTCGGCGCGAGGGTCTCCGCAAGAAGCTCTGGCTCTACGAAGAGGTCCGGCCCGTCCCCAAGAAGAAGCCGGGGCGGCCCAAGAAGGGAGCGTTTGAGCGCAAGTGAGCCTTCCGCAGCATCTCACGTTCGGCGAGGGCGGCACGGTCAGCATTAACCTGCTGGAGCAACCCACGACGGCCAACGTGTCCATCGTCCAGGGGGACGGCACAACCGTTGTGGCCGGCCTCGCGGCAACGGTCAGCACGATCAACACGACGCTGACCAACGCGGCTACCCGGGGCGAGTTCGCCATCAACGTGGCCGGCACCACGGGAATAGCCGTCGGGTCTGTCATGCACATCACGGACGACCCGGAAGAGGTGCTGGTCTCAAAAGTTGTTGCCCCCGAGGTCACGCTCCGGCGGCCGCTTCTTCGCGATCACCTTTCCGCGTCGGCAGTGCAGGGTACCCAGGTGGCAGCCGTCGTGAACGCGCAGCTGTCAAACGCGCTGTGGTGGGATGGCCACTGCGAGTGGCTCGTGGACGGCGTCAAGTACTTCACCGCCGTGGAATGCACGAAGTACCCCATCGACCGACTGGCCACGGTGCAGGACATCGAGGACATCGAGCCCTCGTTCTACCACCTGGCAGACGAGGAGCTGGACGTTGACAGGCTTCTCGACCTGGCCCTGACGCACGTTCTCAAGCGCATCGCGGCCAAATCGCCAGACATGCGCGTCAAGGTGTTCCCGGGGTCCACTGAATTCCGCCACGTGACGGCCCTGGCGGCCCTTAAACTGTTTTTCATGCGGCAGAGGGGCGAGGATGCGGCCACGCTCTACGAGCGCTACACGACGGTCCTGCGCGGCGAGATAGACAGCCTCGTCGGCGTAATCCCGCGGGACGCGGACCAGGATGGTGTTATAGAGCCCTCCGACAAGATATCCATGCGCTCTGTGCGCCTCTGGCGCGGCGGCTAACCATGGCTGCCACCGCCCATCTGGTGGCGAAGAACTTCGCCTATCACATCGAGCGCACCACCCCCACCGGGACTGGCAACGCCACCAACCGCAAGTGGAGGGAGAACCCGCGCCCGCTGGTCCTGACAGACCCGCTGAGCCCCGGCACCGAGCGCAGCTTTACCGTCCGGCCTGTCCGCTCGGCCCGGCTCGATGACGTGACCCACAAGGAGGCGCGGATCTCGGACTGGTTTTTCGAGCTCGAGGTGGCTTATACTAGCAACCGGACGCTGGTGGCACTTGTGGACATCATGGCCCAGGATTCTCACGACCTGGTGAAGCTCCTCCGCACGGATGACAACTTCACGGGATACAGCAGGGCGCAGTCCGCCACGGATATCGGGCTGATGGACAGGGAGTTCGAAGGTCAAGAGTTTGTGTTCCAGGACGAAAACGTGTCTTACTTGCGTCAGGCATGGCGCTGCAAGATAAAGGAAACGGAAACGTAAAATGGCAGACGCGAGACTAAGAGAGTTCCGGTACAGGAACAGCACCACGTTTCAGACGGCCTTTACCAACGCGGCCACCGACTACTGGAACACGGACAACTCCATTAAACTGGAGCTCACCGCCTACGACGCGAGCGGGCTCGTTCAGGAAGGCCTGGAAGACGACACGCTGAAAACGCGGCTTCACCAGAAGCTGGCGCCTACCCCCGGCCTGTCCAAGGGTGAACTGTCGTTTTCCACGTACATGACGGGCGCGCCGGCGTCCCTGGAAGAGAGCGCCTCGGGCGCCGTCCTCCGTGTGCTGATGGGCGGCAGTCAGCTCGCCACGAACGCCCGCACGAGCTCGTGTCTTGCAGGCAGCACCACCACGAACGTCGCAGTGGACTCCGCCAGCACCCATCTCGTGCCGGGCGGGGCTGTTCTGGTGGGCCTTCGCGGCGACGGGCGGGCGGGCGGCGAGGCTCGCCCCGTCAACGCCGTAGGTGCAGACTGGGTGACCGTGACCGTGGCCTATGCCGGGGCGCCCAACAACGGGGATGCCGTGGTCTTCGCGGACACCTACCACTTCGACGAGACCGCAAATCAGGAGTACCTGGAGACCACCACGATCGGCTCCGCCACCGCTGACCAGCGCCAGACCATCGGCGGCGCTGGCACCTTCGAGATCGCGGGCTTGGAGTCGGGCGAGCGCCCCACCGTGGACGTCACCCTGCAGACCTCCAGCCACCGCTACATCCCGGCCAACGAGCGGACGTCCTTCACCAGCGACACGGACCCCGACTCGAACTCACCGGCGTTTTCCAAGTCCATCGGTCAGTTCCACCTGGGCGACTTCGGTGACCCGACGCGCACCTGCTACTTCGCGGGCGACTTCACCGTCAGCCCGGGGATCGAGATCGAGGAGCAGCCGAGACTGTGCGGGAACAACGGCGTGGGCGGCTATGAGCAGGTGATGAGCACCCCGACCGCGGAGGCCACGCTCCTGTTCGATGAGGATATGGTCGCCCTGGCCGACGACTTCGACGCGGAGACCGCGAAGACGATGTTGCTGCAGCTCGGGCACGTGGTGCAGAAGACCGCGCTGATCGAGTTCCCAAAGTGCTACCTGGACAACCTCCCTGAGGAGGCGGTCATCGGTAACCTGGCCGGCGTTCGCGTCGGCATCCATGGTTCCGAGGACTTCATCAACGGTTCGGAGATCTCCAGCAGCGCGATCAAGGTTCACCAGTTCTAACCATCAGCCAGAGGGGAAAACATGGCAATTGTGAGAAGAATAGGCGGCCCGCGCCGTGTCGTGGTGGCCATCCAGGCACAGCTCGACGATGAGACCGTGACCATCGCAGACCCAGCGGTCAACGTGGAGCGGAGCGACCTCGAGGCCTACGCGGAGTCGGGCTTCGACATGGCGCACATCACCATCTTGGACGGCGAGTCTCCCACGTACTTCGAAATCCAGGCGATGAGCCGCCGGCAGAAGGAGGCCAGCCCCGACGAGGCGCACCCCCGCCGCGTGGCCGCGTGGCGCTGGCGCTGCGCCGTGACGGCCCACGAAAACTACATCATCGTGGACTCGGAGGGCCGAGAGCAGCAGCCGCCGCAGCCCGACCGGGCGCAGAACGGCGACCTGGGGATGATGGCCAGCCCGAAGTGGATGGACGCCATGGACCCGCCGGCGGAGTATCTCCACGCCCTGTCGTCCATGATCTCCAGCTACAGCGAGGCCTCAGGCCCTTTGCCCAGCAGGTCCGGCAAGCCATCTGGGGACACCGAGAGGTAAGGCGGGGACAGCACCGGACCCGTGTGATATTATGGCCCCATGACTGCGAGGATTGCTCCCCAGATGACCACGAGACCTTCGGATGTGGCTTCAACGGCCTCCTGGGCAAGTCTCGCGTCAAGTACTCCCGTGGAGCTGCTGAGCCTCCGTACAACCGCAGCTGCCCCCGGTGGTGCTGGCTCCAGCCTGCCGTTCAGTCCGTTTACGATGACCTGGAGGACTACCGACGCGGGGCCCTGGGCAACGTGCTCGATCTCGCTGCACCGCGGATCGCGCTTCTGCGCGTTGCGGACTCGGAGCACCGTGCATGGGAGGCGGAGCAGCAAGCGCAAATGTACGAGGCAGGGGTAAAGGCCCGTGGGAAGGGACATTAAAAGCAACCTTGATGATGTAGTCAGAAAACTTCGTGCCCGTGGTGACGATGCCGAGTCATATCTTCTTGAGATGAAAACAACGGCCACGTCGAGGACTGCGCGAGAGAATGCGCAAATACTTTGGATTCACTGGCACGGCGGCCGAATGAAGAACAAAAAGCGGCGCCCATGGTTCACATCCGCGGCAGAGTGGAGAAGGATACAAAAAGCATTCCAGGATGCGCTGATGAGCGGCGAGGGCAACCTGAAGGCCGCGGCAGAGGTTGTCGGCCGGGAAGTCAAGGACGTATATTCTGAGCACGTCAAGGAGGGGAAGAGTGCCCGCGGGCAAATCCAGGCACTGTCACCCAGATATAAAAAATGGAAGGATTCGAAGTATCCAGGCAAGCCAATCATGGTTAGGTCTGGACAACTCCTGAAATCGATCAAGCCAGAGGTAAAAAAGATATAATGCCAATTGGCGGCGGAACAATCGGCGGCGTTGCTCCGGACATCGTCCAGCGGTACATCCTCAATGCGGACCAGTATAAGGCCGAGATCAAGGATGTGGCGAAGGAGGTGCGCAAGCAGGAAAGGTCGGAACGCGACCTCAAAAAGGTGATGGATGCCGTCACCAAGTCCGAGCAAAAGACCACCAAGCAGACGGGAGCGCTGACCAGCGCCACAAGGAAGAACACCGCCGTTACCAATCGCAACACCACGGCGAAGAAAAAGCAGGCTGCAGCCAGTCAGCGCATGGCCAAGATGTCCACCATGGCCAAGGGGGCCCTTGTGGGGCTCGCCGCTGGAGGCGTTGCCTTGCTCACCCGTGAGCTTGTGAAGAACCTCCGGGAGTCTGATAAGTTTGCGCAGGCAAGCAAGATATACACAGGGGACATCAAGGCGGCGCGGACGGCAACCCAGGGCTTGGCAAAAGACATTGACATCATGGTCGCCAAGAATCGCCTGATGACCCTCGGTGTCAAGATGACGGACGCAGAGTTCAACAAGATGCTGGGCAACCTGACGAAGATCTCCGGTGCCATGGCCATTGACATGAAATTCGCGCTGGAGTCTGCCACCACCATGTTGGCCCGGCAGTCTACGGCCGTTGCGGATAATGTGGGCGTTGTTATCAAGGCAGAGGAGGCATATGAAAAGTATGCTGCGTCCATTGGAAAGAGCACCAACGAGCTGACCGCGTCAGAGAAAAAGATAGCCTTTCAGCAGGAGGCGCTAACGCAGCTTTCCAGCAAGGCGGGTGAATTGGCTGACCGCACCAAGACCGCATCATCCGAGATGACGAAGCTTGGGAACACCATCTCGACTGCGGCAACGAAGGCTTTTTCTTCGCTGAACAAGTGGAAACCGTTTGTCCGGCTCATTGGGGACTTGGGGGTGGCTGCAAACCAGGCAATGCGCGACCTTGGTATGATCACCAGTGGAAAGGTGAAGACGCCGGAGTTGAGGGCGCAACTTGGGAGGCAACTCAATGAGTCCCGACGACAACTCAAACTTGCAGGGGTGGACCCCGACAAACCTACACTACCCACGGGGATTCCCACTGCAACCCAGCAAGCCCTCAAGCGCCAAATAGCACAGATGAGGCTTACTCAGGCTAGGCTGGATCGACTTTCTGAACTGGGTTCACTTGAGCGTAGGCGCAAGGGACTTGGAAAACTCGGTGAAAAGCCGATCAAGCGGGCCGCTCCACTCCGCAGGGTACAGGAGAGAATTGTCACGCCTGCCAGGGGGCGTTCGCGGCGCTCACGGCGCTCACGGCGCAAAAGGAAGACAGGCCTCGACCTCCTCCCGGATGAATTCTCCCCCGCCGGCCTGCCGACGTTTGAGGATATTTTCGGCAAGAAAGAGGCAGCCCCGGTATCCGCGATGAACAAGATGGCGAAGGCCACGGAGGCCACCAGCGCCGCCATGTCCGAGAGTCAGGTCATCGTGGGACAACTCACACAGGGGTTCGTGAACATGGGTCTGTCCGCGCTCCAGGCCGGCAGCAACATGAGCAACGCCGGGAACAAGGCGTCCGAGGCGCTGACATCCGTCCTCTCCATGGCCGGCGGCGCTATCGGGACAGCAGTCGGAGGGCCAGTCGGCGGCGCCGTCGGTGGAACCCTGGGCTCCGCGCTCGGCGGCATCTTCGGCAGCCTCTTCGGCAGCGGGCGCGACCTGAACAGGCGGAAGTCCTCCACGGTGAAGCGCACCACCACGGCATACCAGCCGGGGTTCGGCAGGGCCGTTGAAAGCCAGCGGGCGATCGTGCTAAACGTCTTCGTCAACGACCCGGCGAACCCGAGTAGCCAGGTCATCACGGACGCGCAACTCCAGCGGGCGGCGAACGCGGCATGAGCGACCTACTAAATCAGCGATTCTTCGGCCGGTTCGTCATCGGCGCGGACTCTCGGGACTTCACCTTGACGGACTCGGACAACTCGGTGCCGTATGCCGTCCAGCTCACCGCCGGCGAATATTATCTTGAGTCGTATTCCGGTGAGGGAACAAACCAACTTGTTGAACATGTCCAAGCGCAGATCCGCGCCCTCGGCGTCAAGGGCGCCGTTGACTATGGCAACGCGACGGCGACATATAACGCAACGACGGACTTGGTAACGATTGACCTCGCCACATTGCCGGCGGCGTCCGTTGATATCACATGGACGGACGCCGATCTTAAAACGCTGTTAGGGTTCACAGGCGCGCAAACGGGCGCCGATACATACACGGCCGCACAGTCCCCGCGGTATGTTTGGAGTCCGAGCAAGCCCCCCTCTGAATATCCGCTGGACCTGGCTCAGTTCTGGGCGCCCCGGTCTACCACGCGCGTGGGGCGCAGCAAAAACGGCGCATCCTACAGCACGAAGGGTACCGTGCTCTACGATGCCATTTTGCGCTATGAACTGCTCGGGGACTCAGAGGTCGTGACCCCCAGCACCGGAAGCATCAACGATGACCTCCAGGCGTTCTGGGATGCCGTGGTCCACGAGGGCCAGCCGATACGAATCTACGTGGACCGCACCACGTCGAGCGCCGCCAACACTAAAACGGGAATCTGGGTCACCGACGATGAGGGCGAGCCCCTGGGCTCCTTCCTTCAGACCGTGGGGCGCCACATTCGGGCATACAACGGGCTGTGGGACGTGGACGTGAGGCTAGAAAAGTTTGTTGAATGACAGTCACCACCGACATCGCCACCAACGCGGCATCCGAGCGCTACGTCTACCTTGCGGTTGACGGGCTTGAGCCGCTCCTGTTCCAGCGTGGAGACCGCGCGGCGCCCACCACCTGGAGTCGCAGCACGAAGACGTGCTTGCACCCGCCGGCCGAGTCATCGCTTGAGTTGGACCTCGGGGAGATGGAGCCCGAGCTCTCCGCCATGACGTTCTGGCTGGACGAAATCAAGAACGCGGATCGTACCTCGTTCTTTGGCCAACTCTTCGCGCCGAATGCCTGGGCCAGCGCGAACCACGCCCGGGTAAAGCCTGGGCTCGTTGCGACGAACAACATCCCGGCGAACGCGCAGAGCTTCCCCGTGAAGGCCACGTTCGGCTTTTCCGCGCCCGGGAACGCTTACCTGGGCCAGGAGGCCATCAACTATACGAGCGTGACCGCCACCAGCTTCAACGGGGTCACCAAGGGCCTGTACCCCTGCGTCAACATCGGGCAAACCTACGGCTGGACTGTGGACCGCCCTCCCGAAGGGGCGCAGGGGTACCTTTATCACGTGGGCCAGAAGCCGTTCAGCTTCTTCGGGCGCCGGGTGGCCATGTACCTCACCACTTGGGACAAGACCACAAACGACTGGCGCCCTGAGTCGGAATCCCGCCTGGTCTGGGCCGGCAGAATCACCGATCGCATCATCCGGGACGGCCTCAACGGCTGGTGGAAGCTGTCGTGCAAGTCCATCACCGACGAGTTGAGCAACGACGTCTTCCGAACCGGCGGTGAGGAGAAGCTATGGGGCATCAACATGTCCGGCGTGAAGGGGCGCCGGGTGGACCTTAAGATATTTGGTGGCAGCGGAGGTTTGAATTACTCCATATATAATCATCCGCTTTGTGAGCAAAAATACTTCTCCGGGATAGGCGCATTCGTCACCAGCGTGGCAAAGCAGCTGGCCGCCATCCCGTGGCAGGTTCAGACGATCAAGTCATTTTCGGCTAAGTACAACAACGGAAAGGCGTACTTTGCCAGCGAGGCTTTCCCTGGACAGGCAGATGTGCAGATAACCATCACCCCTGCAAAGGGAGACGGCGACTTTAATCATGTACTGAATTGCCTGGGGTTCGACGGGTTCAACGGCCTGACGGTTGAGTTTGCATCCGGGGTGATAACAGAGACCCCTGGCGGCATGTATTACCACATCTATCAGCCGCACGACCGCTCCGCCAATGGGAGCGCGATGTACTTTTCGAGGGACGGCAATTACGCAACGCCGCAACTTGTCGAGTCACAGGGAGACCAAGGGGCAGCGGTTCAGCGTGCGTATGTGATGATAGAAAAGGCAACGCTGGACGCCGTGACAAAGGAGGAGGGTTCGTATTTTGGCTCGTATACGAGCAAGCCGGTAAGCATCGATCCAATAAGCGTTGGGCTGAGTGCCGAGCCAGTCAAGTTGAAGAGTTTCTCTGCCTTCTCCGGTGTCAAGTTCGGCACGGCATGGTGGGACGGCCCTCCCGTCCAGCAGGTGCTGATTCCGAAGTACAAGGAGGTCAAGCGCACCCGCGGGCCCTTCGAGATGCTCCTGAACATGCTGGTGAGCAC
>Ga0098033_1000672_pt1 | contig 15037 bp, 18 predicted proteins | sample 1_EtaG_FD_75049 | JGI IMG/M metagenome (GOLD analysis project Ga0098033, IMG submission 75049) | Marine viral communities from the Subarctic Pacific Ocean - 1_ETSP_OMZ_AT15124 metaG | ecosystem: Environmental > Aquatic > Marine > Oceanic | place: Pacific Ocean | collected 2015-01-07
GTCCGATAATCGTTCCACCCCCCCCACCCATCTCTCGGGTCCCCCATATACATAAGTCCTGCCTCTGTTGAGACCTATACCTCTATGCGCTAGATACTTTGAATCTTTTTCTTGCCCTTTCTCTCTAGGGAATCTAATGTTAACAGAACCCATTTTTGAGGGAAAGTGATAGAGTGCCGGGCTGCATTTCTTGCTGTCCAGGCCCCCTGCGAGGTATAAGGTGTCTTGCATGGCACGCCCTAAAAAGAGCAGCCCGTCCTCCAGGGTCCCATCGGCCTCTCCGGTGGAGTCGCGTAAGGCGTCAAAGGCCCGTCTCCAGCGAGAGGGTCGGTGGCGTGATTTCCAGCGTACCCGCCAGGAACTCGAGGACGAGGGTATCGGTGCCTACAAGTCACATGTGATGGCGTTGGTGCAGTTTCCCCCGCGTTCCGCTGACCAGTTACGGGCAGACGGTATCACGGGGATCGTTCACGCCGACTCCGAAGAGGGTCAAGTCTCCCTTGAGTCCCCGGGAGGAATCATTCCTCCCACCTTCCTTCCGGGGAACCCTCCCTCCGTTGCCCCGTCCCCCAGGAACTCTCCTCTCTCCCCTGGGGGTACGGGGGCGGAGCCCCCGCGTTATAAGCCTGGGGACTTCGGCCCTGTGGGCAGTCTAACGGAGCAGATCAAGTGGATCCACGAGCACATGGGCTGTGACATGTCGGCCCTGTCCCCGGATGCCTGTCCGGGGGCTGGTGCCTGGGACTGGCTGGCGCAGTGTCAGGTAAACCCGGCCGTGAAGGCCGACTTTCGCACGAAGGTCTTGATACGGATTCTCCCCAGCAAGGCGGAGCAGGATCGTGCATCCCGGCGTCAGGACGACGGTCGCAAGACGTTCGACGTCATCAACAGGATCCGCAAGTTCCATGGCATCGGAAAGAAATGAGGCCGTCCGGGTCCCTGTGTCCTGGTTTGATATCATCCGGTACTGGAAGGTGTGTCCCGCGTGCTGGCGGAGCTTGGAGTTCCACTTCATCTCCGATCCCGATATGAGCCGGCCCCTGATCATCGGGGACTGCGAGCCCTGCGGGCAGGACTACCACATCGAGGTGGACATGACGGGCTGGATGGGCGGCAACTGGAGTGACGACGGGGGCCCCGATGACGCCGAGTAACAAGGACCAGGCCCCCTTTTACCACCTCGTCCCGAAGGAACTGTACAAGAACCTCCGTTACCGGGAACAGGTGGTCCAGACGGGCCTGGAGAGCCCGGCCCTGGCGGAGGACATCTGGATCATGTGTGCCCGGGACATCCTGTTCTGGGTCAACACCTTCGTCTTCGGGTACGATCCGCGCCTCGCGGGGGCCAAGGAGTACCCGACCACGCCGTTCATTACCTACGAGTTCCAGGACCCCCTGATCCTCGGGATGCAGCGTGCCCTGGGCCTCGAGGACATCGGGATCGAGAAGTCCCGGGACCTCGGGGCGTCGTGGATGATTCTGTTGACGTTCCTTCATGCCTGGCTGTTCCGGGAGAATCTGAGCTTCGCGTTAGTGTCCCGGAAGGAGGATTTGGTCGACAAGACCGATGACCCTGATTGCCTGATGTGGAAACTGGACTGGGTACTCCGCCACATGCCGGGGTTCCTGGTGCCCTCGTTCAGTCGGCAGAAACTGACGCTAGCGAACCTCGACAACGGGTGTACCTTCAACGGTGGATCCACGACCTCGGACGTCCTGCGTGGTGGTCGAAAGACGGCGGCCATGTTCGACGAGTTCGCGGCGGTAACGGAGGGCGAGGAGATCCTTCCCTCCAGCCAGCATACAACGAAGTCGAGGTTCGTGAACTCCACCCCCAAGGGCGCGGCCGGCGCGTATTACGACTTCATGCAGAATGTCCGCAACAAGTTCACGCTACACTGGAGTCAGCATCCCGAGAAGAACCGGGGCCTCTACACCTCGATGTCCGGGAAGGTCAAGATCCTCGACCCGAAGTTCCTGCACCTGGACATCGCTGACGCGATCGAGGCCAGCAATTCTCCGTGGTACGACTATAGCGAGAACTTCCAGTTCCGGGCCGACGCGCACCAGACGAGCCGCTGGGGGGTTCGCAGCCCCTGGTACGACCACGAATGCGAGCGTGCAACCTCGCGGGCCGAGATCGCCCAGGAACTCGACGTCGACTACCATGGCTCGGATTACCAGTTCTTCGACTCCCTGCTGTTGCAGAAACTAATCGAGACCGGCTGTGTCCCGCCCCTGTATCGGGGTGAACTGGTCCACGAGATCGTGGGTCGAGAGGTGGATGTCAGTCGTTTCGAGGCCCATCCCGAGGGCCGGCTGAAGATCTGGTCCATGCCGGTCCCCGAACATGTCTATGGCCTGGGCGTGGACGTCTCCGCCGGCACCGGGGCCAGCAACTCCTGCATCTCGATCGGGGACGTCCAGACCGGCGAGAAGGTGGCGGAGTTCGCCTGCCCGCATGAGACGGGCTACGATTTCGCGGCCCTGGCCGTGGGGCTCGCGACCTTCTACAACGGGGCCCACATGATCTGGGAAGCCCAGGGCCCGGGTCGCCCCTTCGGGCGGTATGTGACCGAACGCTTCGGATACCTGAATGTCTACTTCCGAAGGTCCGAGGATAAGCTGAGTCGGAAATCAAGTGACATTCCCGGTTGGTGGAGTACCTTGCAGGGCAAAGTGGTTTTGCTCACAGACTATGCAACGGCCTTGAAGCGCGAGGAATTTCGCAACCGCAGCGATGTCGCGCTCGAGGAGGCCAAGTGTTACATCCGGATGATCAAGAACGACTCGGTGGCCCATAGTCGCTCGCAGGCGACCAAGGACCCCAGCGGAGCCCGCAGCAACCACGGTGACCGAGTAATTGCGGACGCACTGTGCCGCAAGGCCATGGGGGAACTACCCGAGCCCGAGCCCCAGGAAGCCCCGGACCCCCCGGCTGGCTCCATCGCCCATCGCTGGGAGTTGCGTAAGCAGTTCATCGGCAAGGCGAAGGAGGCTCATTACTCGTGGTAGTTCCCCCAAGGGATAGGGATAAACGACAATGGCTGTAGACAAGACTGACAAGGGCCGCCTGGATGCCTCGGTGCGGCGGGTCTCCGCCAACAGTCCGAAAGAGGACTCTGGCAACATCAGCGAGAAGCGCGGGAAGTCCGGGCCCGAGGGGGTCAAGATCTCCCCCGAGCGTCTGAAGCGCCTCCACGATGCCCGGAAATCGGCGTGGAAGAAGATGGAGCCCTTCCGGCAGAACATGATCGAATCCACCAAGCAGTTGGTGGGCCGCAACTACTCCGAGGACGGGGCCGACATCGAGGTGCCCGTGAACATGGTGGACCTGCTGTACACGACCTACGTGGCACAGTTGGCTCCCCGGGTTCCGAGGGCCATGGTGACCACGGAGATCCCCGACCTCAAGGGGGTGGCCAATGACTTCGAGTTGGCCCTGAACCATCAGGTCGAGCAAATGGGGCTCGAGGGCACCCTCCGACAAGCGGCGGCCAACGCCCTCTTCGGGATTGGGGTCGTGAAGGTCGGGCTCGCCAGTTCCGAGGAGATCGAGATCGACGGTTCGATGCACGACCCCGGCCAGGCGTTCGTGGACGTCGTGGATCTGCATGATCTGGTCTTCGACATGGAGGCCCGACGTTGGGATCAGATCTCCTTCATCGGGGATCGGTACACCCTGCCCCTGGAGTTCCTGAAGGAGTCGGAGGAGTTCGACAAGTCGGTGACGAAGCGTCTGGGCCGCGATGACCCGGACTTGAGGGGTGGCGGAAATTCAGAGGGTGACGACAAGCACATAGGAGAAGTCAGCCGTGGCAAGCCCAAGGAAAAAGGTTCCCTATACGATGAAGTCGAAGTTTGGGACATATGGCTCCCATATGAGGGAGTTGTTGTCACGGTTGCGGGGCAGCAAGAAGACATCGCACCACTGCGAGTCGTGCAGTGGGAAGGTCCCACAGGCGGCCCCTACCACATGCTCCGGTTCCAAGAAGTTCCCGGTCAGGTCATGCCAATGCCACCTGTGGGGCATTTGATTGAACTCCACAAACTGATGAACAGCATCTGGCGCAAGTTGAACCGCCAGGCCCGGAGGCAGAAGACCTATTACACGTACCACGGCACCGCGAGCCGGGATGCCGCTGCCGCCCGGGACGCCAGTGACGGTGAACTCGTCAGGCTGGACAGTGCCCAGCCGCCGATGGAGGTCAGCCTACGGGGCCCGGACCCGACGTTAGTGAGTCTGGTCTCGATGGCTCGGGACCTCTTCAGTTACTTGGCCGGAAATTTAGACACAATCGGGGGCCTCGGGCCCTCGGCGGAGACGGCGACACAGGATCGTATGATCTCGCAGTCCGCGAGCAAGAAGATGAACGCAATGATCCACCAGATGGTCGCGTTCACCCAGAACATCATGCAGGACATTGGCCTGTATATCTGGACCGACCCGATCGTGGAGACCCGGCTATCCGACAGGGTCCCCGGCACGGACCTGGAGATCCCGGTCACCTGGAGCCCGGAGACCCGGGAAGGCACGTTCCCCGAATACGATATCTCCGTGGACCCCTATTCCATGGCCGATCGCACCCCGGGCAGCGAGTTGCAGAAGATCACCGTCTTCATGCAGCAGTACCTCCTGCCGGCGATGCCCTTCATGGCCCAGCAGGGGATGGGCGTGGACTGGGAGGCCCTGTTCCGGTTGATCGCGAAATACTCTGACATGCGGGACCTGGACACCATCATCCAACTACAAGGGGAGCCACCGGCCGCCGATGCCCCAGAGGCCGTGGGCACGGAGTCGGGCCCGGCGGTGACGCACCGAATCAATGAGAGAATCAACCGGCCCGGAGCGACCCAGGAAGGTAAGGGTGACGCAATGAGGCGGGCCCTGTCCGGCGAGAACATGCAGCCCGCAGAAGCTGATCAGTTAGTGAGGCCCGTGGGGTAAGGGCATGGATGACTGGAAACCCCTCCTCGAACTGGGCATCGTGGGTCTGATGTTTATCATGTTCATCCTGGAACGCAAGGAGCGTCAGGCCGCCGAGCACGAGAGGCAGGAGGCCACCGAACGCGCCAATAGCCTGGAGGCCCTGAACACCGAGGTGATCAAGGTCGTGAAAGAGAACACCCGCGCTATCACGGAGCTTTCCGAGGAGGTTCGACACCTCAATGGGCGCAGTGAAATACGGGAGACAAGACGATGAAACCAGCAATGAAGAGCAGGACCCTGGCGATTAGCATTATGACGATGGTGGCCGGTGTCTGCGGATACTTGTCTGGTGACGAATGGATCAAGACCAATCCGCAGGCCGTGTCAGTACTTACGGTGATGCTGGGGGCGGTCAATTTCGCCTTACGAGTCGTAACGGACAGAGCTATTGACGGGATCTTCAGATCCCCAGAGGATGATTGATGCCGGTGTATGACATTATTCGCCAGGACACGGGGGAGCCGATCTCCCGCCGTCTGGATTTAGAGGAGTATGCAGTCGCGAAGGTTCGGGCCCGAGAGGCCGGGAATCCCTGGTGTATGATGCTCGACATCGGTGGTCGGGAGGTCCTGTGTTCCACGGACTGGAGTCGCCGCCGGCAGCACGCTCGTCCCGGGAATTGGCCGCTGCGGTGTGACGCAGCCGGCGTATCCCCGGAGCAGATTCCCCACGCCATTTCGGAGGCCGCCAAGCAGGGGGTGCGTATCGATTTCACCTCGGATGGGCGGGCCATATTTGAATCTGCACGGCACCGTAAGGCATACTGCGAGGCGAGGGGTCTTTATGATCGCAACGGCGGTTATTCGGACCCCCAATACCATGGGAGGTTGAGTGAAGATGGCTGAAGAAGAAGTGAAGGCCGACGCGGCCCCGGACGTTGACGAGAAGTCCCCGTTTGACAGCGGAGGACCCGGAACCAATACCCTATTCAAGGATTCAGGCCCCATCCTGACCGACGACGAGGGTGCTGGTAGTGACGACGACTTCGTGGACCCACTTTCCGGGGACTACCCCGACGAACAAGATGCGGAGATCGCCAAGGCCCTGGGAGTCACGCTCCCCGGCTCTGACGAGGACCCGAAATCGGAGACTACAGAACAATCAAAGACGGAAGCCACCGGGGATGACAATGAGCCCTCGATGGACTATTCGCTTGAACAGAAGCAGTTGGCAAGATCCATGGGTTTTACCCGCGAGACCTTGGAGGGCATGACCCCCGAGGCCTTTGATCATGTTGCTACGCTTCTGAATTACGCCCTGCAACAGTCGCAGCCACAGGCAGCCGGTGACGCTCAATCCACCGATGATGGCCAACTGCAACAGCCTGCCGGGCAGCCGGAGTCTCCGGCCTTTGACATTGAGTCAAGGTTGGACGGCTACGATGACGAGACGGCCGACTTACTGAGGGACATGTACACCTCCCAGCAGGCAGAAGTGAATTCCCTGCGCGAGCAATATGGCCAGCAGTTTGAGGAGTCTCAAGAGGCGGTCCAGGAGGCCGCAGAGCAACAGTTTGATGCCCTGCTGTCAGACTTGGACCCGGCTTATGAAGCCATCCTCGGTAAGGGGCCCACAAAAGGTCTGGACCCCCTGTCCGACCCAGCCATCGTTCGGCAGGAACTCCTGCAGGAGATGCGGGCATACCAGATGGGCCGCGAGGCCGCTGGTCAGCCATACCTCCCGTTCGGAGAGTTGTTTAGTAAAGCGATCGGCAGCGTGCTGGTCGAAAAGAACCAAGAGATTGAGAGGCGCAAACTCGCCTCACAGGTCAAGGGGCGCAGTGGCCAGAAGGTTGGTCGACCCAATGCTAGGAAGAAGGTTGGAGTCGGCCCATCGGATGACAAGGCACTCCAGGCGGTGGAACTGTACTGTCGCGAGAATGGGATTCCCTTCGAGCAGCCGGCAGATGACGCCTACACCTATGAGGGATTTTGAGCATTCAGGAGAATAACTAATGGCAATGCAAGCAAGCGACATCGCTGACATCGCCGCAACCACCTACGACCATCTGCCGAAGCTTCGGTTCCAGCAGATCGCGCAGGAACTTCAGGATTATGAAGTACTGCCGAAGGTCTTCAAGCGGGCGCAATCGATCAGCGGTGAAAGCATCAAGAAGATCTTGATGACTAGCCACGGCAGTAATGCCAAGCACGTCGGTCTGTACAACACAGACATCACGGCGGTGGCTGACGTCACGAGTACAATTGACACGCCGTGGCGGCACGCAGTAACTTCCTGGGCCTTCGATTCTAGAGAAGTCAGTATGAACCAGGCAGGTCCATGGCAGATCGTCGAACTCATGAAGCTTCGGCGTGCGGATGCCCTGCTGTCTCAGGCCAAGCTCCTCGAGGAGGCGTTCTTCAAGTCGCCGTCCGCGAGCACCGATACCACGGAACCGCATGGCGTTCCTTACTGGATCGTTACCTCGGCGTCCAAGGGCTTCGAGGGTGGGACCCCGTCCGGCCACAGCAGTGTCGGCGGACTGAGCCACAGCAACTTCAAAAATTATACGGACACCTACTCCGCCTTCACGAAGAGCGATCTGATCGACTCCATGCGTGAGGCGTTCTTGAAGGTGGGCTGGAAGTCGCCCGTAACTGTCCGTGACTACCGTCGAGGCCTGGGCCAGCGGCACCGTTACTACACGGATGTCACGACCCGGCTGAACATGGAGATTTTGGGCGAGGATCAAAATTCCAACCTCGGTCGCGATCTCGCCAGCATGGACGGCAACATCGTCTTCCGTGGTATCCCGATCGTCTGGGTGCCCCGAATGGACACGGAGTTCTCGGACAATCGCATCTACATGATCGACTTCGATTACTTCATCTGTTACTTCCTCAAGGGTCGTTCGCTGCTGGAAAGCAAGCCGATGCCCAGTGCATCTTCGCACAACGTCATCGAGTCCTACATCGATACGACTTACAATTACCAGTGCTTCGATCGCCGCCGTCAGGCTGTGATCTACAAGGTCTAGGGGGCTGAACGATGAGCATTCGAGTTCGGCATAAAAGCGACACTGCCGGTCGCGGCCTTAGTGGTTTCTGGGCAGACTGTCCCATCGATAGCCTGCAGTCCAACAACAACCTGGGCTACTTCTTTCAGGACGACTTCCTCAATCTCAGCCAGCACATCAGCGACCAGGACACGCAGACGTATTCGAGTTACATCGATACCGGCGTGACCTTGAAGCAGTTGGCGACCGAGGTTGGTGGGGTCCTTCAGGTTGCCGGCAATGACGCCGACAACGATGAGGGGTCTTTGACCACTGGCGGCAATGCGGCCGGCATGGTCAAGATCGCCACCAGCAGCGGCTCGAGCACCAAGTTGTGGTTCGAGGCCCGCCTCAAGAACGTCACCAGCGTGGCCGACAACCGCCTGGCTTTCTTCATCGGCCTTGCCGAAGAGGGGCTAGCGGCTGCGGACACTCTGGTCGATGACACCGGGGCCGTGGCTGACAAGGACTACATCGGGTTTCGCGTCCTGCACGCTGATGGTGACGGCCTGGATGCCGTCTACAATACCAGCGGCGGCGGTGGTGAGACGGTCCACAAGGAGTCGGCTTCGACGCTCGTGGCTGACACCTATGTCAAGGTTGGTCTGTACTACGATGGGACTAAAGTCTACTTCTACGTGGATGGCAGTGTAGTTGACGCCGATGGTGTCGCCTACTCAGGCACCAATGTCCCGGACGGTGAAGAGCTTGCCCTCTTGTTGGCCACGAAGGTTGGAGCGGCCAGCGAGACCAAACTCAACCTCGACTGGTGGGCTTGCGCCCAATTGGTGTAGTAAATGGCGGAGAGCACACTCTCTCTGACGTATGACGAATTCAGGGTGTCTGTTGGGGATTACCTCGGATACGGACGGACTTCCGGTGACTGGTCAGGCAATGCCGGTGACCGCATTGATGAGTCCGTCCAATCCGGGTATCGGCAGTTTCTGTCGGCCCATGACTGGACGTTCCTGAAGCCCAATACGACTCTGACGACCGCTGACGGCACCGGGGACTATACGGCCCCCGACGACTTCGGCGGTCTTCAGGGCCCCATGACCTATGCCGCCAATATCGGATGGGCCCCAGTGACCCAGACGGGTGAGGCTGACATTCGTCGTCTTCGGATGGCGAATGCCAGCACCACATCCGTTAGTGGGAAGCCATATCTGGCTGCCGTACAAGTCCAAGCTGGAACGGGCACGGCGAGTCAGAAGTTCAAGTTCCTCTTGTACCCGGAGCCGGATGGTGCCTATGTGCTGACATATAGGTATTCGGCCCTCCAGAACAAGTTGACCTCGGCCGCGATCTTCCCTCTTGGTGGTGCCCTGTACAGTGAAGTCATTTTGCAATCGATGTTAGCGGTTGCGGAAACTCGTTATAACGATGAGATCCGTCACCACCGTCAGGTATATGCCGAGAAATTGGCGCAGGCGATCGTCCAGGACGGGCGGCTAAACCAGCCCGAGCACCTGGGTCGGATGATAGACAACAGCGATCTCGCTGACATCCAGCGAGCCCACAAGGAATCGACGTCCCTGACCGTAAATGGGACGACAATCTGGTAAAGGAGTAACAAATGCCCGGACACCAATTGCCCGGCATTCTCGAGGAAAAGATCAACCTGAAATCCACGGGCGGCTCTATTCTGCCATCGGCAGACGATACGGGTAGCTTCAAGTTCGGGGATGGTTCCACGGACATGGATGTCAAGATTTTCCTCGGAGCCACAACCGCGTATGCGGAATTTGACGTCGGCAACGGCCGGCTAAACGTCGAGGGGGCGGAGGTCCGCTTCGGAGACAGTGACAAGGTAGAGTTCGGTGACGCCGCAGACATCACGATGGCCTGGGACGGCACGGACTTCGACATCTTGCAAGCGACGGCAAACTCATCCATCAAGTGGGGCATCGACGGTGCCGGTATCGACCAGGTTTTCTACGGCGATACTGCGTCCGCGAACATGACCTGGGATCAGTCGGCAGACGAGTTGGTGTTCAATGGTGCAAGTTGCATCCGCCCGAAGTACGAGATCGTCAACAAGACGGCAGACTTCACGATCACCACTGCGGAGTTTGGCAAGATCATGACGAATCGCGGCGACGGTGATGCGATTGTCTGGACGTTGCCCGCAGCCAGTGGGAACAGCGGCGAGGTCTGCTACTTCTTTTCCTGTTCCGATAACGACATGACCGTGACCGGGACTGACGAAGAGATCTTGTGCTTCAACGACCTTACCGCAGACTCGATTGCGTTCTCGACCAGTTCCGAGAAGATCGGTGGCGGAATCATGGCAATTTGTGATGGCACTAGCTGGATCTGCGTGCCCCTGGCGACAGAGACCCAAACTGTGACGATTGCATCTGCGTGATCCCAATGAAGGCGACAAAGCTCGCGGCAAACGAGACACTTATTCGTTTGCTGCGGGCCGATTTGGCAGAAGTAACCAAGAAGGCCCGAGACCACGCGATCATGGCGGAGCAATACAAGGGCATCATTATGTATCTTGATTCCAGGCTGGAGCAATTGAGTGCCGAGTCAGAAGAAACCGCTGCGGCTGACGTTCCCAGCGGGGGGGAAGGATCGCCGTCTGGGGTTTCAGGATCAGCGTCCTTTCACAACGTACAACGCGAAGAATGTAAGATCTAAGGCCAGCATCGAGGGCCGTGAGCGCGGCGGTTCGAGGCCGGGCCTGATCAAGAAGTTCTACAGTCGTTTGGGGACCAGTAGTCGACCAATCCGCCTGCTGGGGGAGGTCGAGGTCCTCAAGACCGATGGCACCGATTACTGGGCCGATAACTTTCAGGGCGGCGGCATCGGGGGCGTATGGGTTCTTGCCGACTGGTCAGACCCAGATTCCGGGGCAACCATACCAACGGACACGACCCTCCTGTCCAATGCGGGGTCGCTGGTGGACTTCCACTATGTTCGGCTGGCCCTGCCAGCCTTCGACTCCTCGTCCGCGTATGATATTGAATTGTTTGTCGTGCCTTACCATGGTGTTTATGCCGGCGAACATATTATCTATGCTGGGCTACACGACAGCAGCCCGGACATCACGGCCCATGGCTACGAGGCCCGGCTACGTTTAGTCGGTACTGGCGGCAAGTGGGTGTTGACGGTTGTCGACGTCTCCAGTGGGACGAGGACGGTTACCTCGGCTTCTGGGACCCTTACCAATGCGGCCGCGACCCCGGGGATCTTTCGCGTAAACATCAGTAGCACGACGTTGAAGGCCTACTGGCAGGAGACGTTGATGGCCACGGTGACGATGACCTCCGCCGTTGGGGAGCGTTTTGGCTTCGGGCTCAATGGCACCGAGTCAGGCGGTGCGGCTCTGATCGACACGTTCCGCATCATGTATGACACCGGCCTGAAGAAGGAATGGCCTCGTCGCCTGATTTGCGCGGCCACGGATGACGGGGAGTTCTGGGTCGAAGGGACCATGGGGCAACTGAGTAAGAAGACCTTCAGCCCCGCGATGCCTCTGGGCTCTGGCTTTCGGACCCATTGCGCCCAGCGTGGGCAGAAGCTGTACATCGCTGACCACGGGACGCCTCGGGCCAGCGGGTCTGACGGCGTGATCTCCGGGACCAGCCTGGACAGTGCGACCTTCGCTGACTGGACGGCCCTGGGCATCTCGGCCGACACGGATGTGGTGGAGATTTCCGGCTCCGTTTCGGGCGTCACGGACGGGACGTATACGATTGGCACCCTGGCGGCGGGGGGCATTTCCCTGGGCACTAGTGCCGGCTCCGGCTCGGGGGTGACGTTCCGCATCATGCGGGGCGTGAAGGTCTACGACCCCAAGGCCGATACGATGACGTTGCTGACGACTCCCTCCGGCAAGGGGCATGTGCCCGTAGGCAACAAGGCGATCGCGGTCTATCGGGACCGCCTCATCCTGGCCGGCTCCGACGCCTCGCCGCATATCTGGTACATGTCACGGCAAGGGGACTTCAACGACTGGGACTATACGCCGGCCGCCAACGACGTTGGGCGAGCGGTTGCGGGCACGAATGCCGAGGCCGGTCTGGTCGGGGAGCGCATTACCGCGTTGGCCCCGTTTCACGATGACTTCATGCTCATCGGGTGCGAGAACAGCCTCTGGCTACTCCGTGGGGACCCGGCATACCTGGGTTCCCTGGACAATATCTCCCGCATCATCGGGATCGTGGACCAGGGGGCCTGGTGCCGCACGGCGACGGGTGAAATTATCTTCCTGTCCCGGGACGGTTTGTTTGCCCTCCCCCCCTCGGGCCAGGGGGTTCCGGTCTCCGTTAGCCGGGAACGGTTGCCCGACGAATTGCGGGATCTGGATTACCGGCTCTATGATATCAGCTTGATCTACGACCTCCGGGACCGGGGGATCCATATATACGCGACCCCCGTGGACACGCGGCCGGGGATTTACTTCTTCTTCGACTGGGATACCAAGGGCTTCTGGCCCCTGACGCTGGAGAGCGACCACGACCCCACGAGCGCGGTATATTATCGCGGCTCGTACTCCGAGGACTCGAGGACGGTCCTGGGCTGCCGGGACGGGTACATCCGGTCCTACAACCGTCATGCCGCCAGCGATGACGGGGTCCACGTAGACAGTCACGTAGTCATTGGCCCCCTGCTACCGGGGGGTGACGACTTCTCTGAAGGGATTCTTCAGGAACTGGTCGGGAAACTTGATCTCGAGTCCGGGCCAGTCTCCTGGATCATCCAGGTCGGAGAGACCGCGCAGGCGGCCGTCAGTACCTCCACGGAGTTCGAGTCTGGCAGTTGGGAGCACGGACGAAGCCCGGCCGAACACCCCAGGGCCCGGGGGTCCTGGCTGGCCATCCGCCTCGAGGAGGAGCGTGAAGCCAGCCTATTGAAGGAAGGAGCCGAGGGCGGCGAAATCCTGATGGAGGACGGGTCCGCCATCCTGAAGGAGGGGGGCGACCGCAACTGGGCGATGGAGGGCATCAACATCGTCTTCAGTGACGCTGGCCGGGCCAGAAAGCTATGAGCAATGTCCTCGAACCTGATGTCAACGTCATCCCGGGCGACTGGATTAAACTCAACCGGGCCCTGCGGTCCACGAAGCTTATGGGCCGTGAATTGGTGTCTCGGTTACTTGGGGCCTCCTCGCTCACTGGGACCGGACCCATTCAGGCCAGCTACCGAGAGATTGTGGGGCAGCCTTTTCCCACCTCTATCGCGTGGTACACTTCCAGCAGCAAGACCAAGAAAGTCGTGGAGACTATTGTGACCCGAGATAACAGCCAACGCCCGACAACGGTGGTGGTGAAGACATACCGGCCAGATGGGACATCCGTGGACCAGACGGTGACGGACGCGATCGTGTATGACGGAAGCTTCGAGATCAATAGGACGAGGACCATATCATGAGCGACCTGAATCCGGCGACCGTGTTGTTCGATACCCTGGGTCAGAGAGTCCATGTCATGACAGATGACCTGGCCGAACAGATCCTGGCAGAACTGAAAATCATGAACGTACACCTCGCTTCCCTGAGTGGCGAGGAGGTTACAAGCGAGGACGTACTACAATGAGAATTGACGGAGAAGTCTACAAGGCGGACGTGGACAGCAGTAACAGACTGCTGACTTCCTCTGCTGTACTTTCTCGAGCGGCCCAAAACGCCCGGGACAAGGGGGAACTGTATTCGTGGACGACTGCAACCTACAACTACGATGCGGCGGACACGATTCTGCTGGTGCGGAATGACAGTGCCACCAAGTCCCTCTACATCGAGAGCGTCGTCTTTTCAGGCGACACCGCCTCGGAATGGAAGGTCCATGTCTCCACGACCGCGATCACGGCGGCCGGGACGGCGGTGACGGGCGTGAACCTGAACCTGACCAGCAACAATTCGGCGGACGCGACGGCCAAGGCCGACGAGACCGGCAACTCGATTGGCAGCGTGATCCATGGGGCCTTCGTTCTGGCATCCACTGTATCTCGCCAGGACTATGGTGGTGCCCTGGTCCTGCCCCAGAATGGCTGGGTCGGCGTGGACGCGGTCACAAACGGTGCAGCGGCAGTGGCGTCCATTGTCGGCTGGTTTGAATAAGGAGTGTGACTGATGGCTGACAAGACAAGATTCGTGTACGCCGGCTACTCACTGTCGGCCCCAGGAGCGTCGACGGACATCTTCACCAAGAAGGCCCCGGGAGCGGCGGCCCGTGCATGGCGGATCACGATCGCCCTGACGGTCTCGAGCGTCCTGAACATGACGGCCACGGACGGTTCGACGGCCCATGCCTGGGGGCTCAATGCCTCCCTGCCCCTGGAGGCTGCGGACCTGTATGTCTTCGAGGTCCCGGTGAAGGGGACCATGGACGACTCCAGCAATGCTAGCGTGACGTACTCACTGCAGGTCGAGACAGACGGGGTCATCGAGGTCCTGCTGATCGAAGAAATCATCAACTATTGAGGGAACCATGAGTCTACCACCACAAGGCAGCAGCGGGAGTCGGATCCAACCGTTTACCGCGATCGCGGAGGCGGGTGCGACCGAACTGATTGACAAGGACGATGCCGAGGTCGCGCAGAATGAATTCGGCAAGAGTGTAGCTGTATCGCTCGGGGGCACCTACTCGGGCGAGATCCTGTCTTGGATCGTCGTGCAGACCGAGTTGGGTTCCGGCGCGATCTTGTCGGACCTGGCGGGCGAACTGTGGGTCTTCGACGCTGATCCCGGCATCAGTGCTGGAGACGCCGACATCACAGCAGCAGAGGCGCAGACGCTGATCGGCGTGATCGCTGTAAGCAATAGCAACTTGATTGCCGAGGGGGTCGCTGGGGTCGTGTTCATCCCAGACAAGCCGATGCCATTTCATGCGCTGGCGACCCTGTATATCGCGTTCCGGTCGAGTGGCAGTACCGCGATCAATAGTTCGGCAGGCGACGACGAAGAAGTTCATCTCAACTTCTGGTACAGGCGGGATAGCTAGATGCTGAATCAGTTGAGATCCCGGAGCCATAGGCGGCGAACGATGGCTGGCGCACCCTACGGGCCTCTCATGGAAAATCTGGAATCCTGGTGGGAGCTAGAC
>Ga0098033_1000676_pt1 | contig 14998 bp, 19 predicted proteins | sample 1_EtaG_FD_75049 | JGI IMG/M metagenome (GOLD analysis project Ga0098033, IMG submission 75049) | Marine viral communities from the Subarctic Pacific Ocean - 1_ETSP_OMZ_AT15124 metaG | ecosystem: Environmental > Aquatic > Marine > Oceanic | place: Pacific Ocean | collected 2015-01-07
CCCGCCCCCTCAATTAACTGTGACATCTTGTCACGGAACGCTCCATTCACTACCCCGTCTTTGGTTTCCTCTGCCATCTCGTTAATTGGCTCAATCATCTCTAACATGATAACTTCTTCGGCGGCCGCTTTCACCATCTGAGGATTGTCATTCAAAAACTCAACAAACTCTTTAGTGCGCTTCATCTCCTCCTCACTATCAGCGGAAGAAATACCCACGCGCACTTCATAGCCTAAGGCGAGTCCATTTTGCATGGGCTTGTCGGACATACTAACGCCGGCGTGATGAATAATGAGTCGCAGGTCTCTGGCTACATCCAGCCTGGGGGGTGGTTGACGTTTATACTTATCGCCAAAGGGGAGTTCCTCTTGTCCTTTCTGAGTGGCTCTAATTGCCTGGCGATTTAGGGCTATTAGCTCGTGCCGAAGGCTCTTGTCAAGTTTCTCGTTTGTAAAGGCTTCGTTACGATTCATCGCGATAGAACGTGATCCCCATCGATTTCCCCCGGGGGCGCCATCACCTCGTAGCGGCCGCTGATCGCCGGCACCAAATAATTTATGTAAAAATTGCCACGCCGGGCGGGGGCCGGCCTGCATTGCGCCTATGGCTACGTTGCCGTTGGGGAACCTAAAAGGCCAATAAATAAACACATCCCGCGAGAGTTTAGTGGGCAGTTTTATTTCATAGATTCCAACGGTTGACCCGGGTCGGCGGGGAACGTCGGGATCTGTAAACCAATACTCTAAGTGGGCCTTGTCAGGCTCAAAGAGGTCAAAGTTTTTAGTGTCTGAGGATTTAAGCATGACCACATCCTCTAATGAAGTCTTCTGATGATCCCAAGGCGTACGCGCGGCGTAGCCCGCCTCTGCCAGATTCCGTCGCACCTTTTCAACAACGGCTCTATACTTGTCTTCAAACTCGTCTATAATCTCATCGAAAAACCATTCCACATCATTAATGTCGGTAACGTTGGGCTCTATTCTACATGTAATTTCGACATTTAGGAAAGCTATTTTCTCCGGGTTCGGATCTCCATGTTCCCATCCAGGGACAAAGGGTTCCATCACATCTACGTCATAACCAATCGTGCGCTCATCGCCTGGAAGATCATCTTTAAGCTCTTCAAGGCCGGAGAGTTCTAAAAAGTCTTGCGTGGCGTCGCCGTATCCCCACGTAGGATCGCCTTTAGGAATGCTCTTGTATCTTTCATCATCGACGCCCCACCGGTGGGCGACCTGAGGGTATGTGCCGCGGCGCTTTTTAGAAGATAGCACGGCAATAAAATTCGTTGACGTACGCGGATCGAATTTATAGTTTTCCCATCCTAACGGAATTTGCAGGCTTAAAGCGGCGGACGCCTCAAACACGGGGGCCCCAGCTGCTTCGTCGCCCCACTCGTCGCGTGGATTAATCACATTAATGTTGAAGGAGGAGTTGTCGTTGGCGCCGCCAGCGCCATAATTCCCCAGCAAACGTCTAGCCTCTTCCTCGGCCTCTTCCATTTTCTCCAGCATATTGTCCGGAACATAGAGCCCGGGATTCTCTTTCTGAAGATACCTATTCAATTCTTCAAACCCTGCGCTGTCGCCAGCATACTCCCCGTCTTCTAGCACGCGTGCAATTCTTTGGTTTTTAACAAACCACGAAATCGCGGGCCACGTTTCTTCGGGCGCCGGCTCGTTGCCACGACCCTTAATTTGATAAAGGATGTTTTCGTCAGGGTTCCACGTCATCGTGACATAAGAAGAAGACTCGGCCCTGCTTTTGGCTTTGGGCTTGCGTAACGAAACTAATTGTCCTCGGCTATCGCCTCCGCAATGGCCCATGCGTTCTGCTTCTACCGAGCAATTAGACACTTTCAGATCGTACCAATAAGATCCATCATCAAATGTATGAATAATGTTCTCTGGATCCTCTTTGCTTTCGAAGTATTCTTCTGCTCTGGCTGCGGCCTCATAAATGTCCTCATCCTTAATTTCATCGTAGTTCGAAGGATGGTCATTAAGGAACGCAAACACCTCTGTGTAGGTGTTTTGAAAATTTACCCAGCCGTCTCGGATTACTCCGCTTAAAAAGTGGGCCGTCTTTTCTGCCTTGGCCTTCCGAGTTTCCTCGGTACCAAGTGATTCAATTTTGTAGAAGGCCTTCGCCGCTTTTTTGAATGCCTTCTTCCATTTCCCCATGGGCTCATCCCTAATAACATCTCGGACATTTTTAATGACAAGCTTGACTTTGCGCCAAGTGCGAATCTGGTGAGCATTCTGGCCGGTTCGGATGGGAAGATCTTCGCCTTCTTCTTCGGTTAAAAGATGGCGCACTATCTCCTCTCTGGTGAGGCTTTCTTCGAATTCTACGTGCTGGGCTTCCCAGTCCGGGTCGGCTGGTACCGCCGGCGGTGGTGGATCCACCAGGCGGTGCTCCGGGTGGAGGTGGGCGCCGTGAAAGCGGGTAGGGTCAAGTTCCAAACTTTTGTAGCGCGTCACCCGCTTTTGACTGGCGACACTATCGGACTGCAATTCTCCATACTCATCGATGAGAAAATTGAGGGTGTTAAAAAGAAGTTCCGTACGGTGCGCTGCAGCGTCGCCATAGGTCATCTTTTTCCAGGCGTTACCCATCCATACTTTGGCCTTTTCGTCTGCGTCGGGCAGCGCCTGTTCAATACTTTCTGCCACAAAATCGGGGAGACCGATGTCTCTTACCCCCTCGTCTAATCTTACTTCTTCATTAAGATATTCAAACCAACTTCCGGTTGCTATGTCCATTTAAACGTACTCCAACACTATAAATAGTTTGCTTTTTGATGATATCATAAAAAAAAAGCCCTGTGCAGGACAGAGCTTTCAAGGATAATATAGCCGCGACAACGTATAGTGTCAAGTCCTATTTCCAAAAAAGTTGAATAGCCATGATAATACAGGAAAGACTCGCACACAATAAGGTTTTAGTGGTAAACATACTCTCGTGTAAAAAATACCACGTAAGAAGCGGAAAAGTTACGTAAGACAACGCAAACATTAAAAAGCGAGGGCCCCATATTTCCCCCATTTCTTCATAAGCTAATTGTACTCCGTACCAAAAACACAAGGCGGCCGGGAGGGAAAAGAGGAAGAGAGGGAGAAATGGGCGCCCCTGCCACCACTTCCAGACGAATTGACTGTTTAAATGGAACCAACCTAGACCTTGCCCCACCATAAAAAAACTACAGGCTATCAAAAGTTTAAAAGTTGGCAATAATCACCTCTTCACAATCATGGCGATGTCCTGTCACTCTACCGTGTCGGTCAATCATGGTAAAATTAAACCCCTTGTATAGTTTAAAAACTTGAGGATGAAATTTGTAAATAACCACCCACTTATTTTCTTTTGCCTTAAGCGTTTCACATAAATTTTTATGATGAATGGTGGGCATTTCGTATCCCTTACTCTTTCCATACTCAAAAAAATTATAACTAAACTTGCCCAGCGGTAACAGTAAATAATCTGCGTCGTCAGCCTCCTGCACGCTCTCGGTCAATTCTTTATCTTGATCCCACAAGATATAAAAATTTTGGGGTTTAAAACGTGATAGATGAGAGAGCGCTATGGGATTAAAGTTTTTGTGATTAAGCTTGCCGGCGGAAATCCATCCGCTCTCTGAGCAGCGGTTCAATAAAAAGAATAGGGCCGACCGCGCGAAGGGGTCGGGATATTTGGGCCAATTTTCTTGTAGAATGTGAAATAAATTAGGATCCTCAATAGGAAATAAAGCTTTGGACATGTCGGCTATCCTCTTCGGATCTTGCAAAGCGCAATGCCAAAACTCATACACCACATAACGATTAGTGTGAGCAATGACAAAGCGGTCGGTGCCCGCCAAATTAAGTTCCAAGCCGCCCCCAAAAAACAGAAAGGAATTAATGATCCTTCCCTTAGGAATTTTACGCTTTAGCTCTCCCAAACATTTAAATTTATTAATTTCCTTAATCGGTGACGTCATCATTGTTCGTAGCTACAGCCATTAGTTTTTTAAAAGAGGTCAGCCTGTCCTCTAAAGTCTCCGGGGGCTCGTCGGAGGAGGGTTTAGTCCCTTCCACCCCGCGATAGTTTAAATAGCCCGTAATGATGTTTGTTGTGTCATTTAAACGATGGTCGATGGCCGCCAACTCCAGCCGAAGCTTGTCGATGTGCTCCAGGGTCTGGTAAGATAACGAAGGGGCCCCGCTGTCGCATAATTTCTCCAGGGAAGCACATTGGTTGTAGGCTCCCTGGAGGAGTCGCGTGATTTCAGTAGCTAGTTCCTCCACATCAACAGAGTATTGAATGTTAATACGCTGTCCCATTTATCCTCTCAATAGCTGTTTTTCTTTGTTAACGTTTAGTGTTTGTTCCACCAATTCTGGTGCACCCACCACAACTATTTCAGTTCCTGTGTGTCCTCGATTAATGGTTAGTTTGGTAAAGCGATGCTGCGGGTTTAACTCTTTAGGCAGGCGCCCTTGTTCGTGTAGTTTCTGCATTTTCACCTCTTCCCTGATCATTACAACGTGTTCGGGATTTACAAACACCTCCCGCAATGTGTACATGGGATTGGCAGCAATAACGCCGTTCCCATATACTTCTGTTAATCTAATAAGCATATTGTTCCTCAATTTGATATATGTCTCTCTTCAAAACTTGCCACTTTCGACCGTGGACCAAAACTTGCAACTTATATAGTTGTTGCGCCTTGGGCGCATCTTGCTTCTCGTGTAAAATTACCGCTGTGATAGGTTTTTGAGTCCGTAAAAAGTCGCTTGGCGTACCCTGGGCGTTTAGCGTGTATAGTGTTACCCCCTGCGGGATATAACATAGGTCACCTGCTTTCATTATTTTATCCTGTTTGAATTATGCCGTAGTTTGTAGTAATTAAAGTCCCGGCGCAGCTGGCGGCATTCTGCAGCGCTGTGCGTGTGACCTTCACTGGATCTATTATACCCTGTTCCACCATGTTTGTCAAACAATTGTCACGAAAATCCCATCCCTGACCCTCATCTGCTAACAACACATCTTTAATTATTAGGTCGGGAGATTTTCCAGCGTTTAAAGCCATTTGACGAATGGGTTCTTTGCAGGCTTGCTGTATAATAGTTCCTCCCAGCGCTTGTTCCGAATTCTGAGTCTTCACTACTAAACTATTAGAGGCGCGCAAGAGTGCGGCGCCTCCGCCGCATACTATTCCTTCTTCTTGCGCAGATTTGACTGCCTCCAGCGCGTCTTCAATTCGGTGCTTCTTTTCTGTCATTTCTACCTCTGTGGCGCCGCCGACATGAATAACTGCCACACCCGATGCAAGGCGCACCACACGCGTTTGTATTCTTTCACATTCATTAAGAGACTCTGTGTCCTTAATTAACAATTTAAGCGCTTCAATGCGTGTTTCTACTGCTTCAAAGTCGCAATTGCCACCTACTATTGTAGTTTGATACTTACTACTCTCGATGAATTTTGCAGTGCCCAAGTGACTCATCTTAATATCTTGAAGCTTCACTCCGCTTTGGCGTGTAATAAAAGTTGCACCGGTAGAAATTGCCAGATCATCTAGCGTATTCCGTCGCTCTTCTCCGTACATCGGAGCCTTGATCCCTGCCACTTTTAATGTCCCGCGCATTGCGTTCATAATCATGGCAGCCAGCGCCTGCCCTTCCACTTCTTCTCCGATGATGACCAGCGGCCGATTCTCTCTCGCCACCATTTCTAACACCGGTAAGATTTGTTCCACGTTTGAAATCTTGTAATCAGTGACGAGCAAGAGCGGTTCATCAAAATGCATCACGGCGCGCCTGTCGTCCGTAATAAATGCGCCCGCACAATAGCCGGCATCAAAACGAAACCCTTCGGTCACATCTAACAAAGTTTCAAGCGAGCGCGACTCTTCAATGGTAATGGAGCCATCCTGCCCCACACGATCTACTGCCATGGCAATTAATTTACCGATGGCGGAATCATTGTTGGCCGAAATAACTGCGACATGTTCGATGTCCTGCGCCGTCTTAACCGGAACTGCCATCTCCATGAGATTATTTACCACCTCCTTAACTGCTATGTCAATTCCTCGTTGTAATTCTATAGGGGACACCCCCGATGCAATAAACTTTTGTGACTCTCGCAAGATGGCTCTCGCCAACACGGTAGACGTGGTAGTACCATCGCCGGCGTCATCATTTGTTTGCGTGGCGGCTTGACGTATAATCTCGGCGCCTGCGTTTTCAAACGGATCTTCTAACGCAACAAACCGTGCGACTGTTACTCCATCTTTAGTAATAAAAGGCTCCTTGCCTTTCTCTTTCAAGAGAACATTTCTCCCCCTGGGTCCTAGTGTTGACGCTACATTATCTGCTAAAAGATTAGCGCCACTCATTATTTTCTGTTGTAAATCTTGTGTGTTGTCGTATGCTCGACTCATTAATACCTCACGTTTAATTCTCTTCCCTGAACTCTGTAGTACGCCTACTAATATCCTCGGCTGAATCGATGGCTTCGCGCGCATGAGCACTGTCGTCCATCGCCCCTGCAAAGTATGCCTGCAAGCTGTCATTCAGCGTTTTAAGACTATTAAAAATTTCAAAAACAGCGCCATTGATAATATTCACCGACTTGTTTAAGAGTTCTTGGATTTGCTGACGCCCCACTGTAATAGTTCCAATCTGGACGTCTGTTTGCCCCGCGGTGCCGGTTGCTGCGGTGCCAAAAGCCAAATAGGATCCGGCCAAGCGCGCAATATCTCTAATGTCCCCTTTCGTCAGTTCAAATTGCTTGCGATTTTGATAGCCCCACGTAAACAAAAGAGCTTTTTGCTGCAGCGAAGGCCGAGAGGCCAGTTTATTATAAAAATTTACTGATTCCGCGGGGCTGGCCCAGTCGCCTCCTTCTTCCCAGCGGACCCGAAAAGCGTCATAACGACTCTGATACTCTCGTACTTTTTCTAGAGCAGCTTCATTGGCGCGATATATAATTTCATATGTATGCTCAACTTCCTCCGCTGCCAGGTCGCCTGTTTCGACCAAGCCCTGTAAAATTTCAATCACGGGAGAGCCGGTCCGCGGATCGCCCGACCATGGAAGTTTCTTGCCGGTACCGGGTCGGAAAGATCCTTTCTGTTCGCCCGAAATTCGAAAAAGGGCCCCATTTTTTGAATAGTTTAACGCTTGAAAAACTTCTTCGGAGATGTGAGGAATGTGGTGGCGCACAGCATCCACAAATATCTTTTCCTTTTCTTGCATGCTAGGCTGCCGCGGCATCTTGAGGCGCCTCGTGTCCAATTTAATGGTGCCGTCGATGATCCCCTTTGGTAATCTTACATCCAAATTGCTTTCTTTGCTGGCACTCCCCCCTAAAATTTGACATATATTCTGAAGCGTTAAATTATATCTATAAAAGGTGAGCGTACCGGATCTCTCAAGAGGATCCTCAGGATTTGTTAGTTCTTTCATGGCAACTACATATTGCATGTAAGAGCCTTGTCCGGTTCCCGTTGTGGCGCCTTCTTTGCTTGTTAAGTCATTCACCAAATCGGTGTAACTTCCGCCGGCCTTGGCGGCTTTTTCGGCATATAGTTTAAGGCTGATGGGTACCCCATTTTCGTCGGTCAGATCTGCAATTGTTTTGTTTCCTGTGGCGATTTGGTTACCACCCAACAACACCCCCAGGAAGGATTCGAAACTAAACCCGGCCGAAGCCGCATTAAAATTGGTAATGATCGTGGTGAGGGTTTTAAAGAAAACTAAGTATGCCAAGGTGACTGCAATTTTTTCGGCGTCTGATTTTCCGCTAGCCTTTTGGTTAATAACGGCCGATGGGTTAGCTAACATTTTCTCTAACTGTCTCAAATTTTCTCGAAGGTTTTTTCCATGAATTAAATCTAAAAATTGTTGTAACTGTTGACGTTTCTCTCCAGTCCCGCTATCGTTACTTTCCAAAGATGTCCACCCCAACTCCGAAATAGGAATTTCAGGAATAGCTCGGTAGGTAAATTCTAGAGCCTCCGGGGTCTGCTGAAAATATTCTTTCCCAAGCGGAAGCTGCAACTGCGGGGTGGCTTCTCGGAGTGGTTCGATCTCAAGCACATCTTCTAACACACTTTCAATCATTTCTAACAACTTGGTTGTAGAGATAACAGAGTCTTCTTTCTTTTTATACTCTTGATTTAAAAGTTCTTGTAGCTGTGTCACCGTTCATCCTCACACAATAATATCTGCAATTCCTAATTCAACTGCTTTCTCTGCAGATAAATAGACGTTTACCTTGCGTTCCAGCATTTTTTTCAGTGCAGATTTTGTCATTTTTGTTTCTTGTACTAAACAATTTACATACATTTCTTGTAAGTCTTGTAAAGCTTCTATTTCATTTACCAAATCATGGAGGTCGCCATGATTGCCAGCACTTACCGAATGGATCATCACGCGGCAGTTTTGCATGATGCGGCGCTGCCCCTTTGTGCCCGCTGCTAACAGCAATACGCCGGCAGACATTACCTTTCCAACCCCCACGGTGTGAATAGGTGTTTCTTGTTCAATCATGCGCATCATATCATAAAGCGCAAACATATCGTCGGCATTTCCTCCATAGGTTGAAAGATAAAATTCTATTGGGAGCTTTTCTTCTTCGGGGAGGGGTTTATTAGTTTCATGGAGGAACAATAATCCCTGCACAACCTCAGCTACTTTTTCTTCGGAAATATCAGTGAAGAGGCCGATGGCGCGCAAATCTACGTCACTACTCCCGTTGCCGCGCTCAATGATAAGCACACGCTGCTCTTCGTCTATCTCTTCTTTCCCTTTCCCGGTAATAATATTGCACACTTTTTGTCTAATATCATCGATCATTCTTTCCCCCTTAAAATGGTTTGGACCGCGTCTTGGTGTTCATTCAAAAATTTCATGCCGGACGACCAGTCGGTAAAATCAATAGAGTCTTTGAAAATGTTTGGGTGAAGTTCTACAATCTGCGCGATTGACTTAGTTTTAAAATTTTTCACCTCGTCTGCATATAAAAGCATAAAGGCTTTTTTGTTTTGATCACTGGCTTTAGTTTCATCCAGATAGTGTAGGCGAAGAGTCTTAGAATAGGTAAAGTTCTCCATAGACCGAGCCAACATCGCTAAGCTCAATAATTGCGATACTTTTAACATACTTACGCTAGTATGGGCGGCGCGCAGGAAATAAAACGTTTTGCACGTTACATATCCAAATACAAATAAGAGTAGTTGTAGCCACCATTCCATTGGAATTCCTCAAGCAATTAACCACCAGGCTTAGCTGGTGGTTAATTATAACATCTCACAAATCGTTTGTCAAGTTATTTAGTTAACCTATGCAGGATTCTGTTCGCTAATTCGTCTGCCGAGGCATCCTTGCGAGTCTGCTGCGTTAGGCGAGCCGCCACTCGTCGTGAAACTTCGTTGACGATAGCCTGACGTCGCATGGACTCGTCGCGGCTGTAGCCTTCGTCTTCATCCTTGTCGTGGTCATACTCGGCACCATGGCGCTCGTAGTCGCGATCTTCTTTCAAAGCACGTAGGTGATGCTTCATCTCTCTAATGTGGTCGTCGTCGGCATGCTCGTTCTTCCAGTCGTTCCAAGCTTGGGCCTCTCCGCTGTCTTCGTGGAGGCGCCGGCGCTTTTGTGAACGCGCCTTCTTCTTGCGGGATTCTTGCATGGCTCCTGCGACCTCCATGCCCTCTTCCTCTTCTACCTCTCCCCCTTCCGGGCCCACTGTCTCAACGTCTTCTTCCGCCTCTAGGTCGAACTCCTCGGGGGCCTCTTCTTCCTCTTCCTCGCCGGCGTCGAATTCAGCGGTGGTGGGCTCGCCGGTTACTTCTTCAACCGCCTGTTCTAATGCAGCAACGAAATCGTCAATTGACACCATGTCGGGCGACTCTTCCTCTACCTCCATCTCCACGTCTACCTCTTCGTCGCCTTCGTCTTCGACGGCTCCTACCTCTAACTCTTCTTCAGCCTCTTCGCCTCCGAAGCCTCCCTGCTCTTCCTCTACATCTATCTCCCCTTCTATATCGCGGGCGCCGGGATAGCCCGCCTCTGCCATGGGAAAACCATTGGGGGCTCCAAGGGGTTGTACCGAAGCCAATTTCATGAAACGCCGAATTTCGCTTTCGGTCAATAAAGTTTTACGAGCCATTACAAAAATCTCCTTAAAATAGTAAACTCAAATGTAAATAGTAATAATTTTAAGTAAATACCTTAAAAAAACAAACTTGCAGCTAAGGGGTTATTTCGTAAGCGCTCTAGAGCATGCGCTTCAATTTGTTGTATGCGCGGAAAGGACAGTCCAAGACGTTCCCCTACTTCTCTTAAAGTCATTCTGCCATTAACGTAAATAGACACTAAAGTACAGTTATGTTCCTTTTTAAAATCTATCCAAAAACGACACCGGGTACTAGGACAAGGTGTTTTGTGGTGCACACAATGGGCAGCACATTTTAATAAACCATCTTTCATAATTCTGGAAACTCCTCTTCAAGCAAGTCAAAAATATTGTTTATTTCTTTCTCATCTAAACCAAAATCTTCCATTTTTTGTTGTCCGTTTTTTTTCAAAATCTCAGATTTTTGGCGCCGAATTTTTCCTCCCTTTTTGACTTCGTCAATATAGCTTTGAATCCGCGCGTCTCCTCTGATGTAACCGGTGACGATGTGGCGAAAAAAATCGGACTGCGAGAGGCCGTCGTATTTGCACCGGATGAGGAGCTTGGCCTGGCGGTGATCGTTCTCTGTGAAAACAATCCGCTTGGTTAAGTTACCATAGTCTACTTCTTCCATCACCATTTCCTCGTGGTAATGTGAGTGTCGCTTTCTTTTATTCCGGAAGTAGTCTGTCGAATAAATTGTGCGCTAGCGTGGAGGTGCGCTAAGTCAGGTGCTCCGCTGTAGGAAAAGCCGGACCTAATCCCCGTCTCCAGCTCATGTAAAATGTTTTTGACGCTCCCTCGATAGGGTACCCGCGACGACACTCCCTCATCGGAAGCATAGCAGCCGCGCCATTCAATTTGCGCTTCTTTGCTGGCCATGCCGCGGTATACCTTCCATCGAAGACCCCGGTTATCCTCTAGAATCTTGCCGGGCGTTTCATCTGTGCCTGCTAACAGCGAACCACACATGACCGCATCGGCGCCGGCTGCGAGCGCCTTTACAATGTCCCCAGAATTTTTGATGCCACCGTCGGCAATAATTTTTACATCCCGATCAGTCTTGGCGCAATCCATAATAGTTTGTAAGCCAGGTACACCGTGCCCCGTTTGAACACGGGTGGAACAAATGGAACCTCCTCCTATGTTACATCGCACTGAATCTGCACCCCAGTCAGATAAATGATTAACGCCTTGCAGCGTTGCAACATTACCCGCCATGATATGCAATTTGTCCCCAAAGATCTCTCGTAAATTTATGAGCGCCTCCTTCATTAGAATGTGGTGACCATGAGCCACATCAATACATAAAAATGAAGCGCCGGCATCATAAGCAGCAGTGGCCCGGTCTATATAATCTCCATACACCCCAATGGCGGCGCCAATAGCAGGCGAGTCATTACGGCGGGTGTGTGAGTGGGCGCGCAGCGCTATGGTGCTAGCGGTCTTGACTTTTTCCTTTTGTTCCTCGATGGAATTGTAACGATGGATAACGGCACCTCCTCCCGCATTTGTCATGGCGACTGCCATGGGAGCTTCCGTAATAGTATCCATTGGGGAGGATAGAAGAGGCAACTGTAATTTAAAGCCTCTTCCTAAGTCTACTGACATGTCCACCTCGGAACGGGAGCGAATGGTGGAGTATTGTGGAACGAGGAGAACATCATCGTATGATAGAGAACCTCTCATTCTTTTTTGCTCTTCTTCGTCTTCTTCTTGCCCTTCTTAATTCCATCCACCTCTGTTAGGTTTAAAGCCTTGCGCATCGTCGGAGACATGTCCGGGGTAATAACCATGGGCTCGCTGGGCTCTTGTGGTTCGGGGGGTGGCGGCGGCGGGGCGGCCGAAACTGGCGGGGGCGGCGCAAAGCGTGGCCCAAAATAATTTTGTAAAGTAATCATAGCATTTTCATTTTCCGATAGGATCCGAGTGTGCTTGATAATTTCGGCAGCCCACTGGGTATGATCTGGTACCGATGTGGGATTGGTAAACAGCATATCCAAGGCCGCGTAGGCCTCTAATGCTCTTCCTTTGAGTTGCAATATTGTTGCTTCGTATAAAGTTTTTGACATTCTATTTCTCCTTTTCAATAAATTCAGTAATGTCTTCAGCCGTATACCACGTTTGTTTATGTGGCTTGACTGGGTCACCTATTTTTTTAACTTCTGGGGAGACTCCCTTACTCACTTTAACCAGCGATATCATGGGAACGCCTTTAAATTTTAATTTTGTGGGAATCTTTGGATCGTCGTTTATATTAAAGGCAAAAAAGTGCAAGTCTTCATAATTATTTGATACTTTTTCGTAAGTATCTTTAAGCGCATGACAAAGATGGCAATTGCTTGAATAAAATTTAATTACACATGTTCCATCTTCCAACACATTTCCGCCGAGTAGTTTACGTAAAGCGGGGGCAGATAATCTATAAATTGCCATCAATGTTCTCCTCAATATATGTTTTCGCGTTTTCTATGCACGAAGGGCAAAACAATCTAACGGTTTCATCCCGAATCACTACCTTCCACGAGAATAACATCTTTCGGTCCTGTTTGTCAAATGGATTTTCGCAGGTCGTGCATTGGTCGGGGAGCTTGTTGAAAAGGAAAATTTTATCGGAAAGTTTTACTTCTTCCTCTGAAATTCCCTTCTTCTCCATGGCTCTTCGCTGCTGCCTGTTCATTATATTACTCCGACGCGCGGAAAATCCGTGTAAGCGTTGCGCGTGGTACCATCAAATATGACCACGGCCGACGGGAAGGGCGCACTGTTCTCGCCATTTCCAAACTTCAGTCTCCCCTTTACAAAGAATAAGTCATTAGCCTTCATCACATATTCATGCCAGTAGCGAGTGTCTGTGCGCGCAGGAATCAACATCACAACTTTAGTGTTCTCTTTTTGTGACTCCTCATATGCTTTCTTGATCCAATCCTTGATGGCGCGGCCGTAAGGAGGGTTTACAAAAACAGTTTCACCTCCCCAATCTTTATCGAGCCCGTTGTCCTTCTCGGTATAGTGTTTAGCCACCTTGTAGTTAGACGAATTGGCGCAGGGGTCCAAAGTAAAAGGCCCATAGCGCTGGTTCAGCTTATCAAAAAAATGTTGCGGGGTAGCCCATTCCTTCGACTTTGAGCTAAACATTGTTTGTTGTGTTTGTTTATCCATCCGTACTCCCTAGGGCTCCATCGCCCCTGTCGCTAATCGTAATGGGCTCGTCATATAAACGGCCGTCTTCTTTTTGTACAGGTCGGAACGCTACTACTGGTATCATCACCAGCTGTGCAATCTTATCGGCAGGCTTGATGACCTGTAGTTGCTTGCCGATGTTGTGGAGGTTGATGAAAACCTCTCCGTCATAGCCAGAGTCGATAACACATGCCCCCACAATGAGGCTGCGCTTTGCTGCCACGCTTGAACGGTTCTTCACTTCCAACATGTAACCATGTGGCACTCCAAAGCGCAACCCCGTAGGGATGACCTTGCTTTCGCCTGGTTGAATTGGAATGTTCTCTGACGGTTCTGTCGGAGAATAGTACACATCTAATCCGGCGTCCGAAGGATGGCCCCGGGTGGGAGAATGCGCGCCCACGCGCACCTCCGCATATTCCACAATCATTACTCCTCTCCTGTGATGAGGTTGAAGTTTTCTGTTATCTCATCGATATTATACTTCCCCTTATACAGACGAAAAGCCTTAACTGCCGCCCGAATCTCGTCGGTGTTGAGCCAACCGTTCTCTTTAAATTCTGCCCGCAAGTCACGCTTCTGTTCCTTGTAGGGCTCGATGCACTCTTCAATCGCGTTCAATGACCGAATGTATTCCTTCACGTAACGCTTCTTCTCTTCGTATGTGTTTGCCACATTACCTCCTTTAGTAGTATTACTATAGCAAATCTAGGTCTGTCTGTCAACCTTTTTTTGCGAAATTGGCTCCAAAAACTTGGCCCATAAAGCCCTCGATGAGTCGATCCCTCTCCTCGTCTGAATCACACTCAGCAAATCCATAATTATATGTGCTCTTGGCTGTTCCAATTTCTTTCTCTATTTGAAAAATCTCTTTCTTCATCCATTTAATCTGTTGCTTATAATTTTTAGGGACCGCAATGTTATATTGTTCTGCGTAGTCAAGAAGAATAAAATACCTTTTCTCTTCGAACGCATTTTTTATTTTCTGAAAATTTGCCGCGGCATTTTTTTGGGCTTCCGCCGATAAAGAAGGATCAATCTTGTCAGGGTGGAGGACCAAAGCCAATTTTAAAAATACCTTTCGAAATAAATCGTGCAGCTCTTGTTCCTCTCGGGATATTTCATGAGTGGTGTCTAACGACACGTCTGGTTGCTCCTTATCCCGAACTATCAGCGAGCCGTCTGGAATATCATCGGGTTCTTCTTCCTCCGGTGGCTCGTCGAGGGTACCAAACAATTCATTAACACGCTCGGCGTTCTGAGAAGTGAGTTTGGTAATGTCAATGTTGTTGCGACTGCAGTAGTCTTCGTAGTGCAATTGGAACTCAGCTGCACACTCCTTACTAATTGTCTGGACTACCTCACACTCCTCATATAAATAACGAAGTTGATTGATAATCTGTTTCCACCGGAGTTTGATCGCAACGCCCACATTTCTCCCCCCTACTCAAACTTGAATGTAATGTCTGCCCTAATACGTAGGCTGGGAACGTGAAGATGGTTGGCCATATTGTGGCGGTGGCACTCCTCGGCATCTAAAAACCAGTCAGCATGCCCTTTCTCGTGCACGATGTCTAAAAAGTATTCTTCGCGGTGGCCGCAGTTGGTGGCCATCATTCTATAGATCTTCTGATTTAATCTCTCGACTTCTTCG
>Ga0098033_1000684_pt1 | contig 14904 bp, 21 predicted proteins | sample 1_EtaG_FD_75049 | JGI IMG/M metagenome (GOLD analysis project Ga0098033, IMG submission 75049) | Marine viral communities from the Subarctic Pacific Ocean - 1_ETSP_OMZ_AT15124 metaG | ecosystem: Environmental > Aquatic > Marine > Oceanic | place: Pacific Ocean | collected 2015-01-07
AAGGCGCGTGCAGATCGAAAGCTTTGTAGAGCAACTAGGTGACTCACCGGATGCTAAGCAAGCCAACCTACTGGCCTTTGCGCAGCGAGCGGTAAGCCCAGCGCAACAGGATGCTGTTCTGGCAGCCGTGGATTTCATGGACATTCTTCCAGGCGGTCGCTTCTCGGATGTATGGGGCCTTGGACCGGGACCGAAAGAGGCGTACCGAGCAAAACTGCGTAAAGCATTCCCGAAGGCCGCTGATGTTATTCGCCGTCAAGGGCAGATCGACACAGCCGAGGACCGCGAACTAAGGCGCATCGAGACGGCGCGCCGGAACGAAGCAACCGAAGCAGGGAGGGCAGCGGAAACGAAGCGGAAGGCCGCCCAGCACACTCTCGATTACAGGTTCAAAACTGATAAAGAATACCGGCGTCGGTTTGAGGATAAACGCGACTACAAGTTCAAGGTATGGAAAGAAAAGAACATCAACAGGACCAGGCGTGGGCAACTAAGCCTAGCGTACAAGAACTACGAGCGCTTAGTGAACAACGCCGCAGCAACAGAGAAGCACCGCGAGGGCATGCGCTGGCTCAAGAGAAAGTCCATCGAGCAAACAGGGAAAAACGCCGACCGACGAATCAGCACAGATCATCGGCGCGTCTTCACGGATATCCAGAAGGGCAACATGGGTGTCCTACAGGCCGGCCGTAAAGTGATCGAAACAGAAGCCAAGATTATGGGCAACCGGGCGAAGGAGGCTCAGGCCGCAGTTGCTAAGTTCAAGCCGGATGTTGGCAGCCACGCCAACGCGGCAAGAGAGCGGCGCGTTGCAGACTGGCGGAAGAACAATGACGGTACACCACCGCTATCGGTAACATACCCACAAAAGGCGGCACTCATAGAGGCGGAGAAAGAGGCGCAGCGGGATTACAGCAACGCTCAAGGTGAAGTGAAGACCGCTGTTGCGCAAGAGAAGCGTCTCATCAAGGCCTTCAACCAGGCACTTGAGGGCGGCGAATATGACAAGAAGAAAATCGAGGCGTATCTGGATGAAGTTGATAAGGTTCTCGGGGATTAGCCATGGCGGAAGCGAAGGAAAAGTCTAAGGCCGAAAGAGAAAAGTCCAAGGCCAAAAGAGACCTGAAAGCGCTCTTCCAGGCTCAAGAGCAAGGCGGGGATATAGGAACATGGGATCCCTTCGAGGTGCACCTTAGCGAAGGGGAGGCCGAAGACTATAGCGACGTGGTCATCGACAGACCACTTGAGATTACCGACAGCAAACTGCCTGCTGGGTGGGAGCCTGCCACAGGTGACGATCTCGTCATCGAAGACCCATCGATAGCGAAGCGCGAGAAGATAGCCAAACACGAGCGGGATATAAAGAGGCAAGCATCCATCCCGGCCTACATGATCCGTAACACAGCGTACCTTGCTGGTGGCGTTCTAGAGGGCATCTCATCTCCATTTGAATCCTTGGCTATGAGCCTTAGTTCACGCCGGGAAATCAGCAAACTTCTCGACACGCTTGAGAGGGATGACGTTACATGGGCGCAGCGCCAAACAGTGATCGACCGAATTGGCGAGTTAGAAAAGCTTCATCTAGAAGACGACCATTTCTATCGATCCTACCGCAACATGGAAAACGACCTGTCGAAGCGGCTCACAGGTAACACCCGAGCGATCAACGCCATTGACGACGCCACGAACCTGTCGCGTATGATGCCGATGTTGTTCACTGAGATGGCCAAGGCCGCTATCAACGAGAACCCGCAAGCGGCACGGCAAATGGGGCTACTGCTATCTCGAGATGGCGTGGCCTCGACCCTGTCGCTAATGAACCCGTCCAAGTTTTTCGACAACATGCAGGCGATGCCGTTCTCAACCCTGCTTAGTTGGGTGCCAATAGCCCGCATCATCTCGAAATCACCAGCAGCACTGGCGCGCCTTGAGCAGAAGTACAAAGCGAGGTTCAACGACGCTCTAGGTGATTTGGCGGCCCTCGACCAAGAGGTAAGAAAGTTAGCGCAAGCGGAGGCGTTTAATAAAGCGTGGTCTGGCACAGCGCAGGCACCCGACGGCACCATCCCAGTCGCCCGCGGGTATGAAATGTATCTTCAGTCACTTGCGGATGACACAGCGGCAGGTGGTCGTGCTGGTGACTTACTTCGGGCCGGAGGGGAGAAAGGTCAGGCGGCGCGCGCTGCGGTAGCCGAGACACCGCTCGTTCCTGAGAGCGTCCTAGCGACGCAGGTTGGCGGGGCACTAGGGTCACGAGCCGGTGACACAATCCGCATAGGCGAGACACCACGGCGGGGCGCACGCGTTGCCGGGGTCGATGACATCGAACTTCAAGAGACGATCAGCGTCATTGAGCGGCACAAAAACCTTGAGGCAGGCCACCCCCACAAGATGGGCAAGAGGGAGATGGCTAAATGGGAAAGGCGGCGCGACAGACTCATCGCCAAGCAAAGCCGGGTGTCGCCGCTACGCCCAGGCGACAAACCAAAGACGCTTGGGTCGCTAGCAAAGGGCGCTATCCGGGGTGCTAAGGTAGGGTTCCTTGGAGGCATTCCGGTTGAGGGTGCCCTCATATCCGCAGCCGCCCATATCCTGTGGCCAAACACCCCAATGACCCGATCACTCGAGCGCGCCATCGGCCAGTGGATAAGGCACACTTCGGCGCAGACTGGCGCCTCTCAAGAGTTAGCAGTGCGCGCCATGATGGTGCTGCCGGCCGAGAAAGCCGCGCTGGTTCGTAGTGCCGTTGACCAGATCGACAACATCTTCAAAGCGGAAGACGCCCACCGAAGGAGATTCTGGACGTACGGAAAAGATAAGGCGGGAACACAAGCATCAAAAGCAGATGTCGAGATCTTTGATTACGACCCTAAAGGAAAAGAGGTTCTGCCCTCCCAGGTCGCCGCAAAGGACGTTATAGCGAAAGCTGACGAACTAGAACGCCTTCTTCAGGACGAGAACTTCTTACGCACGCACACAGTGGCAGAGAAGAAGCAGGCGATACGAGCGGTAGCCAGAATGCGGGAACTGACTCAGTCAAACGCATCAGGCAACATAGCTTTCTCAGCCACAATGGATGACGTGCTTAGGAAGATGGACACCTACCTCGATGAGGCGGGCCTGAGCGAATCGGTAAAGGGGAACATGCGCAGTCGTATCGCTGACGCATCAACCCGTACATCGGTGCTGCTCCAAGATGGTGAACTGAGCAGGGCGGTCGCAAAGCGGCTAATCGATCAAGGCATCGACTCAACGGCAGCGCTGGAGTTTATCAGCGAGATAGCAGGCTCGCCATACCAGCATGGCAAGAGGCGCGATGTACGCATCAAAGGCCCAAACGGTAAGCTTATCAATCTAGATAACGAGGTAGCTGCGGCACTCGAGGCCTTTCCTGTCATCACGCAGAACCGGGTTATCGGCGCTGTCGCATCGCATGAGGCGGCCCGTTACCAGAAGCTTATATCATCAGCGGCCCATGGGCGGGCTATGCGCAACGAGGCGTCGAAGGGTGGTATCCTTGAGCGCATTCTCAATCGCAACCTAGAAGAGGGTCAGCCTAAGCGCTCGATCTTCTCGTCGTCACCAGATGAGTACGCAGAGGTTCTGGCTCGATCACTGGTTCGCAAGGATCTAGGCGATCGAACCATCCGAGTAGCCCGTGGGCATGAGTTTCAGTCCGGAGGCATGGCCGTACCGATGGTGGTTCCGGGCTCAGCGGGCATGGCGCTTCCAGACCTTAAGAGCCTGCGTAATGCCATACGCGTGTTGCCGGACGAGAAACTAGCAAAGATCATGGCCGACGAACTGGGCTCGCCACCAAGCGCCGTTGAACTAAGGAACTTCCGCAAATCCCTGCAAACAGTCTCCGATGATCTCCGTGATTACAAGTTGGTGTCGGCCGACGAACTGGCGCACGAAAACGTGCAGCGGCTTATGGATGCAGGGGTAACCGATCCTGACCTATTGAAGTTAGCCAAAGAGGCAGACATGCCATCGGTCTATATCGCAGAGGGCCTTGAGAGCACCTACAAGTGGCACCGTAATTGGGGCGGCCCAGGAAAGGGCGTAGCGCATGGCCTAACGCAGATGTTCAAGGGCAACCAAACCGTCCGCTCACCCATTGGCCACATGCACAACATTACAGGCAACCTAGGTCTTATGCTGGTTCGGTGGGGCGAAGACCCAGCCACGTTCGCCATACATGCGGCACGAGAGGCTGCCTTCTACCAGAACTACAAACACGGAACGCTCCCGAAACTCGACACCTTAACGAGGGGCACACCCGACTACCGCAACAACCGCGCTATCCGCTTGATGGACCAGTCAGGTGTGGTGGGTAAAGACTTCGTCGCCGCAGAACTTCTAAAGATGAGCAGGTCAGGTGCTCTTAGCCCGCAAGCATCGCGAGGGGTGCGAGCATTCCTCGGTCGCCTTGAAGACCTGCCTGGCGGGAAAGCAACGATCGACAGGCTAAAGAAGTTTGATGAGGGAGCCAGCAAGGCTTATGGGTGGGAAGACAACCTGCCCAAACTACGGTTCGGCATGGAGTCCGCTCGACGGCTACTCAAAGACTTTGACGATCTGAGCCCGAACACGCCGATCAGATTCCCTACCTCACCCGTATCCACCACAACCCTGGTGAAGGGTGCTGACGGTCGGCTGTACAAAGGCAAGAAGGCTCTAACCGATGCCGAGGTAGACCGCTTAGTATCCGCGTACGTTAAGCGCCAAGTCGATGAACTGTTTCTCAACTACGCTGAAACTTCCGGCCTCAATAAAGTGGTCAGTAACTCCCCAGGGCTAGCGGCAATAGCGCCCTACTTTACGTTCAACCATAAAGCGATGGGGTTTGGCGGCACGAAGGGGTTCCTACAGAACGTTCTTGAGGCCACAGATGGCATCCAAACGCTCGACCCAAAGATTATGATTAGTCAGATCAAGGACGCCGCGAAGATAGCCGCCCGTCGAGCCGTCCTAGTAAACTCATTCAAGCAGTTCTCATCGCGCGAAGAGGACTACATTGCGCGCCAGTTAGCGTTCAACAAGACGTTCCCGTCTGCAGTAGTCTTCGATATGGTTTCAGAAGACCCGAACATGCTACAGTACCGAGATCTTGTTGGCATGAGTGCGTTCGCCCCTGCGGAAATGAGGCTTAGGGCCACGGCTTGGATGGTAGGCAATTTAGTTAAGTCGTTTGGTGGGTACGACAAAGGAAAGAAGAGCGGGGGCATCCGGCGCGCTGCTGGCTTTAGCGATAAAGAAGCAGAGCAGTTTGTAAAAGACCTCCAGCATGGCGACATCGGGTCAGTATGGTTGCTTGCCGCAATCATGGGTGCTGGGCGAGGCCCGTTATCCAGCATCATCGAGGCAGCCCAGAGCAAGAACCCTAAACTGAAGAAGGTTCTTGATGCGGGGTTGCCGGTTGTTCTTCCGCCACCCCTCCAGTTACCCATCCGAGAATTGATAGCGCATGCACGTCCGGACTGGGAAGTCTTCAGCGGCAAGCGCATCTCGAAGCACGACCCAGAACTGAATGAGCGCTGGGAAGAGTACTTAGCGCGGCGCCTTCTGAAGAAAGGTGCTCGGAAGATCCGCATCTTTAATACAAACCGGACGGGTAACCTAAATCTCGAAACCTTCGAGAAGCAGATGACCAACCGAATGAACGAGAATTATAAAAACATGAAGGACAGTCTTGAGCGGCAGGCTAGCTTAGCGGAAGGCAAGATTCTGGCCTTATCGAAACGCTGGGACAAACTCACGGACGCCGAAAAGAAAGAGGCCGATAAGCAGTTAGAGCAATGGTCATCGGCCGTTGAGCGCATCGGCTCCTGGAAAAAAGACAGCAAGGGTAAGGTGATTGAGAACAGCGGCCTGCTCGGCAAGATCGGCACAATGAAACAAGAAGAGCAGGATAAGTTGATCAAGGCACTTCTTTTCACAGAGAAGGTGAGACGCTTACGAGGGGAGCGGTTTGGCGGAGGTACCAAGCAACCAATAGGGGTTCATGGGCCAGCCTACGGCATGCCTCGAGAGGAACGAGAATAATGGCTGACGACGGATACCCACCAAACTTCCGCCCATCGGAATTCCATTGCAAGTGCAAAGGGGAGTACTGCGAGGGGCCATCACCTAACCCGGATCGAACAAGGCACCTAGCGTGGACACTGCAGACGATCCGCGACGAGGTGGCTGCTCCACTGCGCATCAACAGCGGCTACCGCTGCCCCGCATACAACAAGAAGATCGGCGGGGTTAGTCAGTCGTACCATGTCAAGGGCATGGCCGCGGACCTTGGATGCTCGGCCATTTCACCAGAAGAGTTGTCCGAAACCATTGAAGATATGATGGAACATGGGCAAATTCCCAACGGCGGCCTGGGTAAGTACAGTACCTTCACCCACATGGACATCCGCCCAATGAAGGCGAGGTGGTCAGGATGAGGCGACATCATTATAAAGCGTTTGACTCCAGCCCAGGCAGCGTGCAGCGCCCTATTGTGACGCCCGCAGCGAGTCTAAGACTTGAGAGATTCTCGGCTAATTCAGGTGGTGTGACGTGGCACGATCTAACAGCAAACGCTAATAACGGCACAGCAAGCGATGCAGCTATCTTTGCTGATTTTAACTTCGATGGGATCGTGGATAATGTGCAGGTGGCAAGCGTAGATCCGTCCGCAGATTTCACTAAGGATTGGTCTTTAGTCGTTTGGTATAAGCGCACTATTCCGGGGCTGGAGCAGTCAACAATCTTTGACACACGAACCGTGCCCGCTGGCGGAAGTGCTGGTGGTTACACGTTGCGCGACAATATTAAAGCTACTCCGCCTGCCCCTCCTGTTTATGATAACTTTGATATGTCGGTTTATAATCCAACGTATCAAGCCCCCGATATGACGCCAGGAACTAACGCTGATTGGCGTTTCGCTGTAGTCACTTTTGAGTCAGGTGTTGGCTGGAAATCATACGCTGAAGGTGTGCTGTTTAAAACCCTGAACACAGCAAATATAAATGGCGCGGGGTCGCCGCTGCGTATTGGCACTGGCACCTACAATAAGTTTGATGGTTACATTGACACAGTAAGGGTTTATCCTCGGCTACTAAGCGTCGATGAGATAACGAGAGATTACAACGCTGGAAAGGTTGAGCACCCGTGAGCAACTACGCTTTCATGCCTCTAGCAAAGTATGACGAAATATCAGGCCAACTAACGCTTGGTGTGCGTTTCTCGGTTGATGGGCAGCAAGTGGTTGCCAAGCTTGCCGACGGCCAACAAGTCGAAGGCGTAACGGTTGAGTCACACGAACAAGCGATTGCAACAATCCAAGGCCCTGATTGGACACCCTCAGCGCCGGAATAGGAGTCACCATGACTAACTTTATTTATTCTACAATCGATGTCGGCGGACGCCAGGTTGCAGTTCGGAGAATCGCTCCGGCAGCACCAGCGGCACCCCCCGCACCACCGGTTGACTATTCCGAAATGACCAAGTCGGCACTGATTGCTCTGGCGGAAGACCGCTCGGTTGAGGTAACGGGCCGTATGACCAAGGCTAAGATCATCGAAGCCTTAGAAGGGGCAGACTGATGGCACTCGTCAATAATCCACAGGTAGCCAATAGCCCGCAGGCTAACTCGGCTACGGCAGCGGAGAACTTAGGCGTTATAGCAGCAGGCGGCGGGGTACACCTTTGGGGCGCTCCGGGTCTTGCTGGCGCATCAGCGTTCGGCGAGAGCGGCTATTACCTGATCATTCAAAATACCGGGCTGGCAAACCTCGAGGTGACGTTCGGCCCCACAGCAGTCGTGGGCATTACGATCTACCCAAGTGCTACCTTCGAGGTGGCCGTTGCTCAGGGTGCCCAAGTCTGGGTGAACAACCTCACATTAGCCGCAGGCGCAGCGCAAGCTCTTCTGTTTGCATAGTCTATTTGTTTCCTGTATTGGGTGCTTGAGCCTTCTGTGAAGGTTTGGGGTACCCTTTTGGGTAGGGAAGGCCTGGCGTGGTTGCCGGGCTTCTTCCTTTTTTAGAGCATCCCGCGCAGCACCTTGATCACTCTTAGTATCTGCTCGCGCCTAGAGGCGCCTCGAGTTTCCTCGTAACGCAGTTTGGTTTCGAGTTTATCAACGCGCCTCATTAGCGATCGCCTTAGCTTGTAGTTCTTCCGGCTTGACTTGTCTCGCTCGGCAGCCCCGGCCTGCAGGCGCTTCACCTTGTCTTGAGACTTCTGGAGGGCAACCCGTAAGCGCCCCACTTTTGCCTCTTCGAGTTTGAGCAGGTCGCGTAGGCGGCGGGTGTTCTTGTTATCTTCCTGAACGGCGTCGATCTTACGTCGTAGTTTGACGTTCTCGCCTACGAGGCGCGCCATAAGCTGGTTGCCCTCACTCATTCGTCACCCTCTTCCGATGGCCCCATATCGCACAGGCCCCACATGCGGCACCCTGGCTGCCCTGTGTAGATCAGTTCGTACTGGTTGCCCCCGTGGGTGGTCTTCGCCCAGTCAACGACCTTGTCGATGGGAGTCAGCGGTCGCTCGCCGTCTTTGTATTCCCTGCCTTGGAACATGGTCGGCAACTGCCACTTCTGTTCTTTCCAGTTCGGGTTACGCTCGATGTGCTTTTCCTGGACCTCTTCTTCGAGTTGCCGGATATCATCAATTCGCCAGGAGTCTTCTTCGGCTACCGCAAAGATCTCTTTCTTGCGGGACATGATGCACGGGTAGCAACCGACGCGTGACGACGGGTGATTAGGGCGCAGGTACAAAGAGCACGGCATGATGTTGTGCTTGTTGTGGATGGCGACCACGTCTTCAAGGCCCCACTCGATAATAGGGCGCCAGGTATCAAGACCAATTGGGCCGCCAGCATCCCACATTTCCATCGCTGCTCGAGATCGGGACTCAGCCGCTCGTATGCCAACACAACTAACAGGGTCAGCACCCGTGCGCTCGACCAGATCGGCCACAAACTCACGGATCGGAACTACCTTGAGTTGCTCGGTGCAGAACCGGAACTTGCGCGAGGGGAACATCCCTTTCTTTTTCACCAGATCAGTCATGCCCTTTGGGTACTTCTTTGAGGTGACACGGTTGATAGGGCCAATCACGGTATCAAGATAGTCGAGGTACTTGTACACATCAGGGTGCTCCCACCCGGTGTCAGCGAAGACCCAGTGGCAGCGATCCTTCAGACCTTGCTCGATGAGCCACAGGGCCATTGCCGTGGAATCCTTGCCCCCGCTCACCGATACGACGAGAGGGCGATCCTCGATGATGTCAGGCCATTCTCGATGGCCATCCGATATGCGCTCTAGTAGTCTACTCACTTCTCGCTCCACTTCTAAGGCGCCGATCAGGGCCCCCAAGGGTGACGATGCCGCGGGTTCGCTCGATCATGCGGCTAACGATGTGGTCGCCGTAGTGTTCCTCTAACTCATCCCATGTCTTCAGGTTGGTGGTCATAAAGGTCGGTCGCAGGTTCGCGTGCCTCTCAGCAACGAGATGCCTGATAGCACCAGCCTGCCATTCGGTGGGCGACTTTCTCGATCCGGCTAGGTCATCGACAACTAAGAGCGGTGCGCCTACCAGTTGGTGCATGTAGGTAGAGCGCCCAGTGTAGTTCTTGACGCTCGATCTGTCGGCGTTAGCGAACATCGCTGCCTCGCTCACCCAAACGGGCGGGTTGCGATGGCCTGGACCCCCTTCTTTATACCGACGCAGGCGCTTCTGAGCCCAGTCGTTGAAGGCTGCAGTGACCCACGTCGTCTTGCCGCGCCCGACTGGCCCGCTGACCAGCAACCAGTCTACGACCTTGGCGTCGGCATGTTTGTCGATAAGAGATCCCAGGTTGCAGTTGTGCTCGTCTCGAGTGAGCGGGATGCGCGGATCGGTAATCGGCGCCGATGGTCCTGTCGTCCAAAGGCGGTATGCCTTGGGTACTCCACAGTGCTTTAGCATCTGGAAGTAATCTTCGAGATCATACGCGTCCATCATGCCCCCGTCCACGGGTGAAGGGTAGAAAGGCAGACCCAGATACCTTCAGGCTCGCCGAACTTGGCGATGATCTTTCGCGAGGTCTTGAAGCAGACCTGCGAGTCGTCTTCCATCAGGTCGCAGAGGGCGTCGGTGATGCTCTTCTCGACGTTGTCTAGGTCTGGTCGTTTGGTGTGCCAGCGCACCACCTGCTTCACATCTTTCTTCGCCGACTTAGGGCAGCGAAAGTGGAAGGTCAGTTCAAGGCTCAGGGGTTGGTCGGTTTTCTTCCAGCCCCCTTTTCTGGCGGCCTCACCTGCCAGCGTCCGCGCCAACTTCTTGAAGTCGGTAACCCGCTTGGGCTGGTACCCCCCCCTCTTGCCCATACGGAAACTTTGTTTGGCGATCGGTCGAGTATCGACGAAGAATTCTAGGCGGCTCATGTGGAGGGCTCGAATTCCTGAGGGAGACCATCGGGGTGCTGTGAGTCACGCTCAAACACCACATGCTTAGCTGCTTGAAGAAAGATCATGCCTTCTTCTCCATTGCTCGAGCCCAATCAACGGCCCGTAATACACAGTCAATATCTTTTTGCTTGATGCCCCACTCACGCAGTTTCTTCTTATCCACACCCCAGTTTTCATGGCCCTTATTGAGGTACTCAATAAGATAGGGATGCTTCCACATCACGATGATGCCTCGCCATACCCTCGAACTAGGAACTAAAAGGCCCGGCATCAAGGTACCCTCCCCTCTTGCCCATACGAAAGCTCTGCTTGGCGATCGGTCTGGTATCGACGAAGAATTCTAGGCGGCTCATGTGGAGGGCTCGAATTCTTGAGGGAGCCCGTCGGGGTGCGGTGAGTCACGCTCAAACATCACAGCCCGTCTATGCTCAGCTTCAAGATCCCTCATTACCTGTGTGATGCGAGCGAGGGCTTGCTTAGCCGCTTGGAAGTGAGCCTTGTACGACTCGTCACCCAGAACAAAATTCTGATCCACTGCTTTGCACTCAGAGCGCAGTGTTTTGATCTCGCTGGTGAGCATTTTATTGAGCGTGAGTCGTGTTTGGGTTTCTCGCCAAGTGCGATTTTTAGCCAGCAGGCTTCGCACCTCTGCATTGTATGGAGCGCGCAAACAATCCCAGTGGTGATTGCCCTTCTTATCAGAACCCTGGCGAGACATCGTCGTTACCCCCCGGTTGGTAATACTCGCCATAGGTGCTGCCGCTGGTGCCGGCGCTAGGGCTTGAGACCTCAGGGCCACCCGTCTTCTTGCGAGGGCTCAGGTACTGCACGCGGTTGACGGTAATCGACAGGCGGTTGTCATCGCCGTAGGTATCGATGCGCCCTTCGACGTAGAGTTGGCGCCCCTTCTCGCCGTACTTCTGCAGGCTCTCAGCGGTCTTGCCAAAGGCGGTGACCCATACCCACGTCACCTTCTCTTCGTCATTGACCATGCGATTCATCGCCAACGAGAAGCGAACGCGAGGCCCTGACTGCCCCATGTTCACCTCAGGATCGACGCCCATGCGCCCGATTAGAATTACTTTATTCACCATTGGATTGTCCTTTCAGAGCGATCATTCGCTCAGTGTATAGTTTACGCAGCTTAGCCTTCTCGGACTCGGCCATATTAAGACCAGCGAGATCGGCGGCTAGGTTTTGCAGGTGCTCGACCGACTGAGCGTAGGTGATCGCGTTGACCCACTCTTCGGTATAAGCCTGATCATCGCTGTTGTCGTGCGCGGGTGCCGCTGTCTGGGGTTTGGGCATCGCCCACCCTGGGAGTTTAGGCGCATCCCAGTACATCGCCTTGCCCGACTTGGTGCGGTGGTAGACCTGACCCTTGGGCTTGAGATGGCACCAGACCATCGGCAGATCGTAAAGGTAACGACCGATGCCCCAGTGGACTGCAGCGCGCTTGAGCGCAGACGAGAGGCCGCCCTTGACCGCTTCAAAGTCGGTGTTGGTGGCACCATCCGCCTTGGTGACCCACTCGCCATCGGGGCTCTTGCAGGACAGTTCGCAGACGACACCCCCATCGGGGCCCTCGACGTACTTGGTTGCCCAACCGAATGGTCCGAACACCTCGTCGAGTCGTTGTTGCACAGCGCGTGCAGTAAGATAGGCAAGCGCGCTGACTTTGGTTTCGTCGCGAGTCGCTTGACCTACGCGCCAGTCGATATCTTCAGGGGCGAAAGGCGCCCGAAGTTGTGCCATGATATCCATGGTACCTCCTAAAGGTTCAGGGTTTCGTAGCCAGGCCATTTGCCCGACTTCATGCATTCAGAATAAATACTCAGACCACGCTCGAGTTTAGCCGATCCGGTTTCGATGGTTTCATCGGATGCCCAGACCAAGCGAGGCAGGCGCGTGCCCTTCTCAATAAAGATCCACCCCCAGCGAGGCGTGATCCCTTCGATGGCTTCGATGGCTCTCAGGTACATCGCTGCAGACAGGTCATAGTCATAGCGCCTGACAGCGGTATGGATGCCATAGTTGGTAGCATCGGCAGTCGTCTTGATGTCGAGCATTACCGACCCGTCGCGAGCCAGGAAGTCAGGCTTGATCTTGCACTGCACATCGTACTCGTTGTCAGTCCAATCGAAGCGTTGCTCAATGATGGCAGGCATATCGAGCAGGGCTTTGATCTCTTCATTCGCTAGCATGCCAGCCTGCATGAGCGCCATCTCTTCCCAGTCTTCCGGTTTGAGCCCACCGAGCAGGCCCTCTTCATTGCTCAACCACGCGGCGTACTTAGCCGTGCCAGGGTGCGCAGGCGCATCACCGTACAGGCGACGGCATACCGCCTCACCTTCGAGCACGAGCGCATGAAAGGCAGACCCAAAGACCAATGGCCGCGAGACAGCTTCCGGCGCCCTTTCGGCGTAGCGCTGGTGAAAGTGAGCAGGTGTTTTATTGACGAGCATCTTGACGCCACTGCTCGAGATCGAATCGATGCCTTGGTGGTAGCTCATGCTGCCTCCTCTGGATCGACGCAGTAGGTGTCGGGACCCGACAAGAGGGCCTCCGCTTTCTCCAGTCTCTTGACGCGGTCCGCCTCAAACGCCGGGGATAAATCCTCGAGCAGCGCGTCGGGGTCACTGAGTAACTGCACCAGCGTCTCGCGGTAGGCTTCCAACAGCACTTGGATCTCTACGTATTCAGCCATGCTGAGGTCTAACCTACAGCGCCATTCATGCGTCAATTTAATCACAGCTTTCTCCAATGCCAGTCAGTGTAAAACCCAAATCTTCCGCGTTGCACCTGCCCTTTGCGGTATTCGCCCAATCGCTTAACAAGCTCATCATCGGTCACCATTTCGCCCGTGTATGAATCCAGGGCAAAAGCTCGCCCGGTATCAGGGCACACCGCCACCCATGGTCCACGGTGCCCTCTTTCCCAGGTGATCTTGTGCTGCTCTAGTGCGTCGGCAGCAGTTGCCGCGGTGTATGCTTCCCGCACACTATAAAAGATGCCGGTTGCGTTGCGCTCGCGCCCGTGTCCTATGATAGTCCATGCTTTCACGAGATCACCTCCCGAACATATGCTCGCAGTTTGCGCCATGACCGCATGACCAGCTTCCACTCTTCGCGGACGCGCTGCGGCTCCTGAAAGCGCGCAGCCTCTTCGAGGATTGCCACTTCACTGCGAACAACGAGCGCCCAGTTGCTAATGGCATCAAAGGTAAGGCGACTTGGTGCCAGCTTTTCACCAGCAACGATCGCCACATTGCGATGCACGAGAACAGCAGCATGGCGCCCAGAGCGAGTCTTGCGACGCCGCCCGCTAGGCACAAGCTTTCCTGCCTGCTTTAGTTCCGTCACTCGAGCCGACCCCGTTTGATGCTCAAGCGCAAAGTGGACGAGCACCTCGTCGGCTGTGGCTCCTTGGGTGCCGCGCTCGCTGACCCACAATTCAATACGCATGCGTATGGCAGGTGCTACCTTACCGATCGACGCTGCAGCTTCTCGCGACTCTTCATTAAACATATTCGAGTTAGGCATGATGCCCTCCACGCGGCAGCGGTGAACCTAGCAACGCCATCGCCGATACAAAGTTTGGGTTCCATAGTTTGCGGATAGTGGCGCGGTGGTAGATGCCCACGCCGCGCTCGATCATGTCGAAGACTTCCGCTCCATCAAGGGGGAATTCACACCGTGGATCGCCTGCATGATAGTCGTCATGCTCGTCGTCGGGCACCTCGAACATGATTTCCAGCGTCGTCTCATCGACCTCGGTCGTCACGGTCAGGTCGTAACCGCACTTGCGCAGCACCTCCTTGACCTTGGGTAGATTCATATCACCAGCAAGGGCTTTGTTGATTGCTTTGAGCAGCATGATTAGCCCTCCCAGCGAGCGAAGAAGGCAGCATCGCGGGACATAGCATTTTCAGCCTGCCACTCGCGGTGGTCTTCGAGTTGTTGGCGCGCAGCGTCGTTGATCTCTTCATCGAGATCGTTGTGGTATGAGAAGTTCCACTCGTCGCCATCTTTCAGGCGCCAGCCGTAGCCGTAACGCAACTCGACCTTGCAGTCTTCCTGATCAGGCGTAACCGCTAACCGCTTAAGGACAATACCCGGCGTTGCATGGTCGCTGACAGGCAGCACCTCTTCGCCGCCTTCCATATCGGTGGCAACCCACCAGTGCTCCGGTCCACAGATCTGCCCTACTTCGTCTTGCCATTCCATCACTTGTCTCCTTCGTTGCTTAGGACTGGGGCGATGATGGTGACATCAACCCCCGTCTTGCGTTTGATAAATTCCGTTGCACGCTCGAGCACGCTTGCTGTCGATCCGGTGAAGCGAGCATCAACGCCCGACTCACCATCGAAGATACGCACGATGGCAGCACCTTTCTCGTCCATGGCAACCAGACACCGCGACCCTTTGCCGTCGATGTCAGCGTGCCAGTCGATGTACTTGTTTTTACG
>Ga0098033_1000685_pt1 | contig 14903 bp, 14 predicted proteins | sample 1_EtaG_FD_75049 | JGI IMG/M metagenome (GOLD analysis project Ga0098033, IMG submission 75049) | Marine viral communities from the Subarctic Pacific Ocean - 1_ETSP_OMZ_AT15124 metaG | ecosystem: Environmental > Aquatic > Marine > Oceanic | place: Pacific Ocean | collected 2015-01-07
CGGCCGACACATCAATGATGTTTTCCGGCTTTCCCCTGGTGCAAAAGCTTTGGGCGCCCGTTTCTGTAAATTGAAAGATGCCAGCCCATCGACCTTTGTGAAATACATTTTTGTAAACCTTTTGATTGTTCATGTCCAAGATATCTGGATGAAGGTTTTTGTTATAGTAATCTTTTATCTGCTCAAACGTTGGATTCTCTACGTTATAGTGTCGGCGCAAGATATGCTCAATGCATCCTTCCATCATCTTCAAGGTCGAGAGCCCAAGCAAATCAAACTTAATAAACCCCATTGGCTCAAGGTGCCGAACGTTCTGCCCTTCGGACCATGGCGTTTGCCGCACGCCACCCGAATTAATCAAAGGCATGCTTCTATCTAAGTTCTCGGCAATCACCACTCCACCAGCGTGGCGAGAACACGAGCGCACTTGTCCTACGAGCGCCTTGACGTGTGCCTTAACAGCGGGGTGCTTTGCCAAATAAGTCTGGAGGGAAGGTGAGAATTCCATCACCTCTTCCCACGTAGGCGCATAGACTCCAGCCTTGATCCCATGCTTCTTCTTAGCAATGGGAGTAGCCTCGCGTATCATCACACCGGTGACAGTGTTCGCTTCGATGAAGGGAATATCATACAGTTTTGAAATGTCCTTAATGAGCGACCGAAGCTGCAGCGTGTTCCAGTTAGAAATCGGCGCCACTGTGTCTTCTCCCCACATCTCTACAAGCTTCTCCTTCAAAAGCATACTATCAGAGACATCATAATCGATGTCTGGATAGTCGGTTGCGTCCGAGCGCAAGAAGCGAGAAAAGAGGAGTCCATGTCTGATAGGATCAACCTGGGTGATTCCAAGGGCATATGCTACCAGCGAGCCAGCGGCTGACCCGCGACCAGGACCCGCCAACATCATGCTCGTGGCCACGTCAGCAATCGCCTTCATGGTCAAGAAATACTTAGAGAAGCCTCGGTCATCAATAATATTTAGCTCATGATTCAGGCGATCAATATACGCTCGATTTGTGTGCAAGCTTCGTTCTCTCAGACCCTCTAATGAAAAATTAGTTAAAGCTTGCGTATCTGTGAACCCGGCGGGCACCACAAACCCCGGAAGGCGGACCGTATTGTCGGGGAAGAAGGTATCGATTCGCTCGTGGGCGATTGTGTAGGTTTCCTCGATAGAATTAAGCACAAGATCATCATCGTAATCATAGTCTTTAGTATACTCCTTATAAGATTCCCACATTTGATCGCCATTCTTCGGATACAATTCGTATCCAATCTCCTCGACTCCTGCCGGCAAGTCACTATCTTCTGCCCAGGAAGGCTTTCCTTTGCCAAGCCAACCCAGACGCTTGTAAAGCTCTCTATCCTTCCAGGCGTCTGGGTCGGGGTAATGGCTATCGGCTGTAGAAATCAGTCCAACGCCAAACTGTTTGGCCACTTTAATAATGTATTGGTTTAATTCATGTTGTTCTGGGATGTTGTTCCACTGAAGTTCTGCATACCAGCGATCTCCAAAAATATCAAGCATCCGGCGAGTTGTCTCCTCCATCAAGCTAAGGCATCTTTTGTCATCAAAACCTATACGGTTACCTTCGGTATCCCTTTCAACACATTGCCAATAATCGCCAGCGTACACGCCACCAAGACATGCGCTAGCGGCAATAATTCCTTCGTTATATTTCTTAAGAAGCTCATAATCCATACGTGGATAGCGATAATAATTCTCCGGTTGGTAGGACTCTGAAATAAGCTTGAAAATGTTATTAAGTCCTGTTTGGTTTTGTGCCAAAAGTATAAGATGACTACGACGGCGCAAAATATCTTGAGCCTTTTTACTGTTCCCTTCATCTTCGACTGTGGCGCCTGACTGTTCGTCTTTCTTAATAGAGCGAGCCTTCTTTTTGTCTTCCATAGCCTTGGTATACTCTTCCCTCCACTCTGATAAGGAAGGCAAAAAGTAAGCTTCGCAGCCGAAAATAGGCTTAAAGTCTTTTCCTTCTTCCTGCATCTTCCGGGCATGGAGAACTTGGTATGCCAAGCCATTCATATTGCCATGATCGGTTAGTGCTAATCCATCGCTGCCATTCTCATATGCAAAGTCCATATGCACATTCGGATACCCAATGGCATCAAAAAGAGAGCCGGCTACACTATGCGCGTGCAAGCCAACAAATTTAATTGTAGATTGTTTGTGGTTCATTCTTCATCCTCTGTAAGACATATTTTAGCATGCTGGTGGGGACCTGTCAAGCCTTTATATGGCTTCTTGATAATGTTATCGGATCCTAAAAAAGCTCTGTAATTCTCCCAACTTGAGAGATTGTAGAACCACTCAACTTCCATTTGTGAATGATTTGTCTGGTCTACTTTTTCAAAGACTGTTTGAAACTCAAAATGTTTAGCTGACCATCTTTGCTCGAGTGGCAAACGTTGGGATGGAAACTTTTCTCCTTCGGCAGGTGGTAAATACTCCCGCGTTGTAAGTTTGTTTACGTTTCTTCTGCATTGTATAAAATCTTCTCCTGTCATGGTAAAGGATAAAGGTAAATTGTCCTTTACTGTTTGATTATTGTGAGTAACGAAAAAATTGAAATTTTTACTGGCAATTTTTTTGCGGTGATCGCGTATTGAGTAAATATCATAAGCTGCGAGGGGGAAGGAAATAAAATATTTTTCCGGAACGAGCCATTTAGATATCTTGTTTCCAACCCACCATGCCGAATTCACTCCATGTAAAACGGACCATCCGTAAGAATCGCGGCGGTCCCGGTCGCGCACATCAATTGGTACATAATAAATAGGTATTTCTTTCCTTACTTCTGTATAGAATTTTGTCATTGTGCGATTATAATAAACAGGATCGTGTACCCATTCTCCCACTGTCTTGCGCACGATAGGAGCCAAGTCGGCATTGGCCACGATCCAAATAGTATCACAGCCTGCCATGGCACATTCAAAAACAGACTTTTGAATTGCTGTAAAGCCAGCGTTGAGTGGTAACATGCACACCGGTACCTCCATATCGTAATCTGTTTCCAAATTAGCGAGAGGAATGATGCCGGCGACATGTACAGATCCACTCACAAAGTCCTCAGAAGTCTATAGTTACCCAGATAAAGCGACTGGCAATCTCTGAGTAAATCTTCTTCTTTAGCTTTTGGAATTTCAACCTTGCTCTGGTTCTCATTGGTACTCTCCTGCGTAAACGTTTCTGCCGTTTTTTGTTTTCGGCGGCAGATAGATGTTGTTCTAAATTTATAATGTTTTGGCTTTCCGTTTGGTCCATATCCATTGAACTTCCCTTTCATTCCTCGCTTCTCCATCTCATGAATGAGCTTAAAACGAGCCATAGTTTCCGAATAATCAAACTGTAGTAATTGTTGCTCCGTTAGCTGTGATACCACACAAGCATCCTTAACAGCAGTATTGCCATCAATTCTGTCGGAAGGATAAAACCATATTTGCTTAACGAAAAAATCGTCAGTTTCAATGTAGTCAATGTGGTGCTTGCCTCCCCCATTAAATGCTACCCAATCATAGCATGTGTAGAGGGGGTTGTCAACTCTTTTCTCTTTTAAAAGTTTGTGACAATTATCGTCACCAAAATAATAACAATGATCAAACTCCACTTGAGCTATCTTAGAGTAATCATTAGATAAAATAAGACTTTGTCCATCATATCGCATAGATTTACACAAGTTGGCGGCAGGCACTTGCCCTCCATAAGCTAAAATAAACATTAATCGTTCCCAAAGTAATTCTTTGGGGCCCCCAACTTTTATATCACCGTCGAAACCGTTTAAGGTTTTCTCCACGTTTTCTAATTGTGCCCATGATACATCTACGGTGGACGCAAGATGATCAAACCGAAAGGGTCTCCTCGCTTGCGTAAAAAAGACTGGCAGTTCATTGGTGAAAGCAAACATCAAAGCCTCAAGAGAACTACCAATCACTATCTTATCGTACTTAAGTATTATGACTACTCTCTCTTGAGCTTATTACTTTAATTTTCTCTTTTCTATCATCGGTATAAGAGTCCCACCATATTTGATGCACTCCTCCATCCAAATAATAGAAATAGTAAATCTCGCAGTTGCCGGGAGGCTCAGGAAATTTCTCGCACTGCTCCAAAACAATGGCGTACTTCCCATCGCCCTCATCATATATCAAATCGCCAACTTTCATTATATTTCAACATCGATCATACTTATGCTAGCTACAAAATATAACATGCACACAATACTTCCCACAATGCTAATCATCATTCTCCATTTCTTCTAAAAGGTTTTGAATGTCTAAGCCTGCGCAATCAATCTTTCTTTTGCTGCAATGATAGTGGCTAACGATGCCGGCGAACTTTCCATATACCACCTCTTGGATATAGCGAGTTTCTGTCTTGCCAAACTGATTAAGGGGAGTTTTAAGTTCTACTTTGGTCACAGGTTCAATAGCTCTCCACAAGGCTTGGGCAGCCTCAACCTGGATAGGGTAAAAATCTAGGAAGGGCTCAAGTTTGTTGCCATGAACCCACGCATCTGTCTTCAAGGGTCGCTCCCCGTGGCCATTCCTTTTATACCACTCTTGATATTTGGGGTAATAAGCATTAGTAATCTCCACTCCCACCGAAGCCCGATTTACTCGACTGGTTCCGGCGTGCCACGCAGCATGCTGCATATCCATGGTTTGATAGATAGTTCCATCATTGTCAATTAAAAAATGAACCGAGATTCCTCTTTTCGTGAGAACATCCTGGCATATCCTAGAACTCAAGCAGACGTCCCAGTGGTTTACAAAAAGGCGAACGTTTCTTTGTGGGCGACCCGAGTAATCATAATAATGACCAGCCGGTGTCGTTAATCCATCCTTTTCCGACCACAACACTACTTTTTCCCAATCAATAGGAATAAAGTTTCCGTTGTACACCAAATGATTCGAATACTGAGGTGTGGAGGATGCTTGTTCGTCAATGTTGGACTGCCTTTCGGTCCAAATGCGTCGAAAAGTCATCGGACCGCAAAGCCCGTCTGCTGGCAGACCGCGCGCTCTTTGCCATTTCTTCACGGCTCTCACTAATTTTTCATCAAAATGCTTTTCCCCAAACCACGAAGGTTCCCATCCCAGCTGAGTTGAAGATGACTGATTATAAAAGTCTTTGTCCATTCGTGTTATAAGATTCCTATAACATAATTATCTAGGATTACAGTAAACTTCTCATTGCTAACGATAATTTCCTCTATCATGCTCTGATTAATGAGAATTTCTCCTTCTTCCCGGAGGCAATTACCAAACCTCACATCCTCTGCCCAGCTTTTCACTTTAACCACCGCATATGTTTCTTTCGTGGGGGCATAATCTTGAGGCAATACAATGCCAGAAGGTCGTTCGGAAGGCTGTGGAGGGGACGGTTCAATATGAATATAGCGGTTAACCGGCTTAAACATTGCTCACCTCGTGAGTAATAAGTTTTTGTTGAATATTATATTGCTCTTCGCTTAAAAAGATCTCCTCCTGGCAACCACATCTTTTGCAATACATTGAAACGTTCACGTTTTTGCCGGCAGTCGCTCGAATTCTCCCACTAGGGCTCCAATGACATTCATTTAGATTTTCTCCTTTGCAGAGTATCTTTATCTTTTTTTCGTTTAGTAAATAATTAAAGTTCACTTTTACCTCTCACTTTAAAATGCTACTTCGCACGCCTCACCGTCACAAAACTTTGTTCCGGTACCCTCTTCTTCTATATCAAACCGTTGCAAGGGGCGAATGTTTTTAATTAGTTTTTCATATTTTTCTTTAGTAATTGATTCATAAGGAGCTTGCTTGTAGCCAGTCTCCTCGTGTTTCAAAAACGAAACAGCTTTAAGGCGTGTTTCATACATTTCTAAAGCGTCCTTAATTTGGGTCGCTTCGTCAGGCTTAAAAGTAACGGTCACCGAAACTGAATTATCTGCCCAGTAATACTGATATTGAGCCGCTATCTCCAGCTGTTCCCACATGCTGGCGTTGCGTTTTCCTTTCTTAAAGTAAGGCTCATGAACCGGAAACTCCACTACAGATGTGTTAGGAGAATATTCGTCGTCTTCTATGTGGTAGCCCGCCTCGCGCAACGACTCCAACATTTCTGAATAGTTGGAAAACCGAATGCGACGAATATAATATTCATCCTCTGGAAAATGGATACCCGGCGTGGATCCATTTAACAACGAAACAGTGCCCGAAGGTTTAATAGAGGTGGTGCGCACTGACTTGGGGATACACAACCAATTAGAATATTCTTCGTCAAGTTCTTTGATATATTCATAGGCTTCATTACACCATTTATATATCTCGCGACGACCATGCTTATTAAAAGCTTGAATTACGCCAGATTGAGAGAGCCCAATGCGGCGATTCTTAAGCATCTTAGCATTGGTTTCTGGCCAATGAGTGTTGGATAAAGTAATAGTTTTTCCATATAAATATGCAATCTTAAGAGTCCGCAAGTAATCCTCAAAATCGTCGTGTTTTGCAGGAAACGTCTCTACGAGGCAACACAATTCTGCATCTTCAAGTTGTTGTTCTACGCAGGGATTAAATCCCGCCACATTAATATCGTCCAGGCGTTCACCGTCCCTAAATCGTCCACGATTGCGCGCATTCTCTAACCAAATATAGCCTGGCTCTCCATTCTGTTGGCTTTGGTTGGCGTGCCAGGTATAGTCCATTCCCACCACAGCGTTAAAAGAATTATTCGAACCCCATCTGTGATGATAAAGCTTTTCCTGATCATTCTTCATCTGAAGATAATACATATCATTGTGTTTCCCCATGGCTAGCGCCGCTGAGCGCCTCACGTTTCCTGCCACTACGCAACGCCCAATAAGATTTTCAGTGTCTACAATATCTACAGAGCTAATAGTTTCTCCGATTTTGCTGGTATAAAGCTCTGTTAAAGAGCCATGTAACTCCTTAAGAGGTTCTGCTCCGCTAGAGGTCCCCCCGAATCCATGGATAGGGGCGCCCAATGGGCGAATAGCGGAATAGTCAAATCTGGGAATTTTTTGGCCGAAAAAAAAGCCGTCCAACAACATATGGACCGAATTTACCCATCCCTCCCTGGAGTCGTCAATCACATGGACGTCGTTGGTATATTGTGGCTCTTCAATAGTAATGGAGTTGGCTCCTTCGGTATCAAACCCGACACCAATGCCTACCATCAACGCATCCATCATCCACGCAAAAAGATAACCTCCTTTGGTGGGCAAGTCTCGAGTAGATCTAAAGGCGCAGTTAAACAAACCTGCAGCCGTGCGCTCTTCCACAAATTTAGTGCCCATCATCCAGAGCCCTCGTCCTGGTGGGGTCCACTTTAAATTGAACAAGCGTTCATACGCTTCCTTGGCGGTGCTCTGAGCCTTGGCGTCGTTCCATTCAAGCCCCAGCAACACGACGTGCTCCTTCTGCATGTTAAACATTCCTTCAATAACGCGGCGACATGTCTGCCACCATTCTTCAGTGCCTGTGGCTCCTGTTTCGAATTCACTCAACCTACGAGCGTATGTCCGCTTAAACGTAACATAGCCCAATGGTCCCCATGGGACTTCTGCTATTTTGTATGGTTCAATGAATGTATCCGATAATCTAAATCTGCGAATGGTGCTTAAAGTTCTCATATGTTTATCTCCCTCTTCTTTTTCCTAAGCTTTTCATATTTCTGTTGCAATAGTTCTTTTTGCATTGGGGCATCTAAGGTGACGGGATTAAGTGGAACCTTTCCTCCCGGCATATGCGGATTATTCTTAGGTAGTATTTTAATTTTTACACTAGCTGTATCCATGAAGATGGGAAAAACTATTCCATCTGGTCCGTTACGGTTTTTAGCAATAAAAATTTTACCTAAACTCTTTTGTTTGTCTTCAATTGTTCTCGAGACAGAAAAAATAAAATCAGCCACAAAGCATTTGTTGAACGCCTCTGAAATTTGCTCCATCGTGATCACTTCAGCATTGAGCCCCGAACGATTCGTTTGAGATGCTGTCCAAATGGGACAGCTAAACTCGGTAGAAAGACATCTGAGTTCCTCATAAATAGATTCTAACTCGGTTCTCTTTTCCTTTCGGACAACAACTGGTCTAAGCAAGTCTCCATAATCAACAATAATCAATCCTGGTTTAATCCCGCGTTTAACAAGTTGTGACAAGTGAGCCCGAATAGTATTAGTCGAAGCAGACTTAGTAGGATACTCCTTAATGATCAGCGAGCCATCTAGATTTTTAACTTCCTCATAAACTTCTTCTTTAAAATTAATAATATCAGACAAAGGATAGCCTGTCAAGCAACTATCATAACGATTTCCAATGACAGTATCTTGAAGCTCCAAAGTATAATGTATAACTGTTTTCCCTTCTTTGAGAGCATTAACCCCTAGATGCACGAGCACCATAGACTTTCCGGCGCCCGTTGGCGCAATTACCACACCCAACTCGCTCTTGCCTAAGCCGCCCCCAAAAATATTATCAATCTCACTCCACCCAGTCGTAACGGGGCTACGATGTTTGGGCACAAACCGCTGTTCAAAGTCGGCCAAGTAATCATAACCAAAATTATTTTCAGAGCCCAACTTTAAAGCTTCATTAATGGTCTGTGAAATCTCATCAAATGAACAGTTCTGTAAAAGGTTTACAGACTTAAGCATCGCTTCTTTAAGGTTTTGCTTTCGACAAAAATCAATTGATTGCTCTTTGATATATTCAATGTCGCTAAGTTCGCGCCGATGAATTCTTGTAAAGTATTCTCGCACTTGTTTCTGGATTACTTTGTCTTCGTTCTCAAGGTCTGTGCGCAGCACCGTCATAACCACTTCAACAGAAGGATGTTTATTATACTTGGCTCGATAAGCTATAATCTTCTGTGCAAACACCCTTAGATACTGAAGTTCTAAAAAATTAATATCTAAAACTTCAGTAATTTGATCTGCAAACGGGCGATCCTCAAAAATTAATTGTACCAATCCCTCTTGGAAGGCTTTTCCATATCGCCCAAAGTTAATGTTTTCAGCAGTTGCCAACATTGATGTCCCTTTTATAATGTATTATATCACTTTTCTCAAAGAGCGTCAAACGTCTTTGGTTTTCTTTTTCATATTGCAATTATAGTTGATTCGATTTAAGCTGCCTCTCAGATCTTCCCAATTCAATTCTCCGAAGCCATCTTCTCTCATCATTCGTATAATTTCTGTCTTTCCAAAGGTGCATTCAAAGTTTTCAATCGCTTCTTTCACAACCATTTTAGATTGAAAAGACATTTGAGGAACATACAACTGCATCATTGTATAATTATGCTCCACAACCTCCTTTCCCTCCACAATATTGGAAAAGAATTTGAGTTTACTGTTTGTCTTTTCGCAGAAATCTATAACCTCTTGAATTGTATAAGCTTTCTCGGCCGATAAAAAATTCAGTCTTTTTGCAACCGTCGCAAAACCGGCTCCCTTGATGCCGGGTAAATTATCAGAGGAGTCTCCGATGATGGCGCGCGCCAATGCCATGTTGGTGGGATGTACTCCTATCTGCTCAACAATGCGCTGCTTATTCAAAACCTCCTTCTTGACAGGACGATACAATACCGTTTCGTCATCACACAACTGCATGAAATCTTTGTCATTGGAGACAATGATCTTTTGCCATCCTTTATAATATTCCATCTGCGTCAGATAAGCAATCACATCATCTGCTTCGATCTCCGGAATGATAGTTTGAACAATAGGCATCTGGTTAAGATATTCCATCACTCTCACCTGTTGCCATGATTTATTTTCTTGCACTTCCTCATCTGAAAGATTGTGGAAGGCTCGGTTTAAACGCAAAGGCTTGCGTCCATCTTTATAGTTTTTATCCATAATTTTACGGCGAGCGGATCCATTAGGTCCATCCCAAATCACGGCGATCTCATCTGGGTTGATATCTCGCACTAGTTTCTGCAAGATCTTCATGAAACCTTTGATGCCGCCAATTGGCTGGCCATTTAAAGACAACGAGGGGTCTACAATGTATGCTCTTAGATACGCATTCAGCGCGTCGATAATCAACACTCTTTTCATTCTTCTTCTCCTGTATCGCCACAAATGATGTGACCATTCTCATCAAGTGGGGGCAAAATTTCGTGAGCAGTATCGCCAGGACACCAGCAATCAAAAGCGCCTGGGCACCTGTCGTTTCTTCGTTCTAATCCCGGCGCGCATCCCCACAACCACATTACCAAGACAATCACAGTCTATAGCTCCCGACTTCATCGTCATCAATGGTATACACCACGCGTTTAACTCCCACATATTTCAAGGCTGCGTGACACATGGAGCAAGGCTTGCTCAATCTATATTCGTCATCAGCTTTTCCTACTCGCGCCACATACACTGTAGCACCAGAAGTAATGGAACGATCTAGCCCCAATATTACGCCCAGTTCTGCATGCACCGTTGTGCGTCCCTGGTGAGTGCGCTGGAACCGCTTGCCAAAAGAACAAAAGTTGTCCTTATTGTGTGCCATGTTCCTAACAGAACTACCCTTTACAAGAACAGCCCCATGGCGCGACTCTGGGAATTCAGATTGGAGTGCCATTTTTTTGGCTAGGTCCATGTATCGCTTTATCTTTCCAGTATAAGCATAAAAGCGCTCGGGTGCTATAGTATTATATTCCGTGCACGGCACTGTCACAAAAACCTCCCAGTTAGTTATATTATAACCAAGTGAGAGGCTTAAGTCAAGCGTTAAGTTTATTTTTTAGAGATGAACGCTGATTTCCCAATGCCCACGCACATAGAGTCCAGTTGCCCAGTGTCCCCCTCTCCAGATCCAAGTAATTCCATCGTGCGTATAGTACTTATGCCCATTGTGTTTATAAGTCTTAATCTTCACAGGCTTGCGTACATGGTGGTGTGCGGGGGGTCTTGTGTGTCGAGCATGTCGGTGATGTGGGCGCGCGTCTGCCGTCTGCATGCATGCTAAAAATACTAGCGTAAATAAATGTGTCATTTTAATTTCTCCTATTTTAATCCTTAAGCGGAACTGTTAAATCTTCGGGTTCTGAATAAAAAGCCTGCGCATTTCCTTCGCGGCGATGAAACTTCTGAATAATTTCATCATCCATTAGACGGATGACGTTCTCTTTAAATTCATTATCAGACATAATTAGTTCAGACCACTTTGAAGGTTGAAACTTTTTGGTATAGCCATCGGGCATCGTGAGTGTGTACCAGGCACCAGCACTTGTTAGGCAGTGCGAACTTTTAATTGCATCAAACCAACTTTCTTCATCGCGAATGCCAATCTCTTCAGCGCCCCACAGAATGCGGAAAGCGCATGAGCGCCCTTGAGTTCCAAAACGAGACTTCTCCAACTTACATTTAACTTCTGAACCAATACGAAAGCCCTTTTCATCTTCAATAAAGGAAGACTTAGCCTTGCGTCCGGTGAGCCAGATGCGCAGAGAATATGAATAGTGCATTGCCTTACCACCGGGTGTGGTGTAGGGCGTCGTCATTGCAACGATCCGAGCGTTGGGGCCTTGAGGAATGTTTGTCTTCAACTGGTTGAGAACAATAAGTGTTGCCTGCATATCAGCGATGGGGATGACAAGCTTTGACATTCCCTTTGCAAGGATGCGCGCCTTCACTGCCATCGATGATTGCGGATTGAAATCGCCTTCGACATCAGAGACGGAGGGTGTAAAGGCTAGAGAGTCCCAAATAAAAACCAGTTGATCTTCAGCCGCCCCCAGCAACTCTTCGATTGTTTCTAAGACAAATTCGACAGACGATGCTTGGATGTACATTAAACGCGCTAGGTCGCACCCTGTACGCTCTAGAAAACTTGGGTCAATGGCTGACTCGGAGTCAAAATATATTACAAGCTTGCCCTGTTTCTGAGCATTTGCAGCAATTTGTGCTGCCATGTATGACTTACCAGTGGACTCCAATCCTGCGATTTCTGTGACCTTTCCTACAGGAATGCCGCCAATTTCTCCTTTGCGCACAATAGAGTCAAGCCATCTTGATCCAGTAGGGATCCATTCCTTGACTGCTGTGGGATTCTCTCCCGTTAAATCATGCGCAACGTTGCGCCCCGCCTTCTTGTTGACGAGCTTCATTAGGTCTTGTATTGCTACGCGCCCTGCTTTTGCTACGGCTTTTCTTGCCATTAACTTCTCCTTTTGGCTTTAAAAGTTGTGTGTGTCTTGCACAAAAATCGTGCTTGGGGTTACATGTTTTGGATCGGCAAGGATTCTCGCTGTAGTATCCACCACAATCGATGTGTCCTAAGACTTCGTTCCACTTCTTCAACATTTCTTATATATCCTTTATTATAATAGCGCAATTGGTGGCGCTTGTCAAGTTAAAAATATGTGTTACCACGGATCCCCTGACATCTTCAAACTAGATGCAAGTTTTTGTGATTCATATTTAAATCTCATTTTCATTACTCTTTGATCGCCGGCTTTAATTCCAATCGAGTGGGTGCCTACCGGGATGACGCTTATCGGCTCCGACATCAAAGCCTTATACTTTTCATTTTTGGTAGGATCGGTGATAGAGGCAGAATAGCCCTTAGCCGGAGTGCCGCGACCGGTCACTTTAATGTAATAGGGATAGTTGGATCCGGCATCGAGCCAGTAATCCACCAGATGTTGACGAATCACTTCTTCATCTGCGCCCGAAAGGAATTGAAAGGTGTTTTGTCTCAATGTTGTTAACACTTGCAAGCCTATGTTTTCAGCCTGAGCTTTTATTTCTTCATTACCAATCGCACGAATAAACATTTTGCGCGCTTTCATGGTTTTAGGAAGCTTTAAGTCTTCCACGGCTTGTGCTGTAATTTCCTTAACCACACTGTTGAGATCTATTCCCAACGCGGCAGCAATGGAGCCTATGCCAGGATTTTTAAAACCGATTTCGCCCTTTCCCTTGGTGGACTTGGCTGATATTCCTAAATAATCTTCTCCTTCATACTCCAACAATACGTCGGTAGGGTTTCCAGGGGATACCTTCCCTCCCACCGCTTGAGTCAAAACGCCTGGGCGTGCAGTCCACCAGACTTTAGTGATATTTCCTTCCCAACCATTAGAAGATGCCCAAGTCGCTGTCGTTTCGTACATGGCAGAGGCGCGCCCCACTTGTTCATCAAACTGTTCAGCAGTTAGCTGTTCCTTGCGCTTCTGTAGCGATGCCACAATGTCGTCATTCCCCACCAGTCCCCAATCTTCGCCGGCAGCGAAATACGCAAACATAATTTCATTGACATCAGCAGGAATAGTGTTCCGAACTTCTACTATATTCTGATTAAAGGTTTTTAAGATTTTCTTCATTTGCATCACCCTATAATTAGTATCTCTGATGAAGAACCCATTTTCTTTTGCTTCACATTCTTCATACCCATGGCCCACTCTGCTGTAATGATCTTATAATCCTTGTATAATTCTCGAATCTTTTCGCAATCGTTGTAAGACATCACCCAGTTAGAGCGGTCGGTGACTATCTCATGCAGTCCTTCATGATCAAAGTCAGCATGTGTATCACCCTTATCTCCATAAAGCTTTTCTTTCTTCTCTCCCAAAAGATAGGGAGGGTCGAGATATAAAAATGCATCGGGATGCTTGGGGATCGAATCTTTAAAGTGTGCCTGTGCCACTGTTAGGTTTGGCTCGTTGAAGTTTCGGATCCTGTCAATTGACGAGTCGGTAAAACGTGCATAGGAAGCGCGCTTTGAAAAGCCACCACTAAACGTGGCGCCTGAAAAGCTGCTTCGGTTTATCGCATAAAACTTGGCTGCATTTTGCAGAGAGTGAGTCGTCTCAGTACGAAGTTCCCCTCGCAGTTTGTGGAACTCATCCTTCAGTAGCCCTCGTACTGGAACAAGCTCTTCGTCTTTGCGCGACTTGCGCAATAAATAATCCGGATGCGAGACGCGATAGCTATCGGCTGCTTCAGCTAGTTGGTGCGGGGTGTTCAATAGAGATTCCCAAAACCAGACTAAAGGTTTAAAGATATCGTAGGCGTGAACTTTAGTTCCTCTCGCTGCTGCAGCTAATTCAATAGAACCCCCACCAAGAAAGGGGGAGCATAGCTCCCCACAGTCTGGCGGAATGAATTCCATTATCGTTTTAACTGCGCGAGATTTACCGCCAGGGTAACGCAGTGGTGTTTTCATTTACTTAGCTGCAGCAATTGATACAATACAGGGCTGATTAATTTTCTGCAGCGCAGTCTGAGCAGCTTCACAGGTCACCAAATCTCCGCTATCTTGTCCCTTAATTTGACCGAGAGCATAGCTATACTTGTAGAAACTATACACTCCTTGCACGCTGGCCAGCTTGGAAAATGCTTCAATTTGTGCTTCAGCCACCTTTTTAACAGTTGATGCTTCTGTATAAAAAATACAAATCGCGGGTCGCGAATCGCTCTTGTGAGCGGCGGCAACAACTTGTGTTCCTAAATCCTTTTCTAGATTTCCCTTGTTTGTAGATTTAGAATAAATCCGATACTTCTGGTGGTCGAGATCGTCGTCGTTATTCCACTTTCCTGCAATGTCGGGAATATTACTGGCTTCCAACGCCTTTCGTACTGCTACATATCGCTTGTCGCGGGGCTTCCAGCAAGTAATTCCACCATTATTTTGCTTTCTCTCTTTATATACCTCGGTGACCCACCCTTTAATAGTAGATTCGGCGCGGGATAGCTTAGTCATTTCATAAACCTCATCGATGAGATCTTTCTTAAAATGCTTTTGGTCCGGATCGCTCGCCAAAGACACTTCCTGTCGAATATATTCCAACACATCTTCTTTATCTGAAACATCATTTGGAAGGACATCGTTCATCTTGTTTTGAAAGAACTTCTTCTTTCGCCTCACAAGCTCAACAAGTTCCTGGTC
>Ga0098033_1000686_pt1 | contig 14871 bp, 19 predicted proteins | sample 1_EtaG_FD_75049 | JGI IMG/M metagenome (GOLD analysis project Ga0098033, IMG submission 75049) | Marine viral communities from the Subarctic Pacific Ocean - 1_ETSP_OMZ_AT15124 metaG | ecosystem: Environmental > Aquatic > Marine > Oceanic | place: Pacific Ocean | collected 2015-01-07
AAAATAGTATCAAATGCAGTAACAGTGCTAGTGGCATCGGTGTTCATGGGTGCAGCAATACAATTATGGAATGGTGTTCAAACAATAGATTCAAGAATTGATGCAAACTTGACAGACATCAAAGCAACACAGAATATTCTTGCACCAAAGGTGGACGAGATTGAGAAGCGACTAGCAGAAATACTTTCTCACTTGGACCACGGAAATCCGTTTGATAAACCAGAGAAGGGTGCATTAGAACTAATAGATGAAGAACGACATAGCAATCAGATGATACAACAAAAGATGCCAAGAAGATGAAATCATTCAGGCAACACATCACAGAGAAGCCAGCGAAACTATCCTCAGCCTTTCCATACAAAGGTGCAGAGTGGAGTGACTTTCGTGGTTTTGAAAATCCTTCGGAAAAAGAAATCACGACAGCACTAAACAAGTCTAAAATCAAAGAACTCCGATTCGTTGTAGATTCCAAAGGTAAAATGTGGATGTGGGATTCATATGATGCAATTCATGAACCTGTTATCTATGCGATGACTGGTGAGAAGTATGTTGGTGACTATGCAAAGGGATTCGTTCAATTTTTTGATATAGGTGCTTCATTGACAAGAAGACCGGCACAATCTGGTAACTTGAAAGTTACTATTATGAATACACGCACGGTAGGTACAAACTTTGCACTCAAAAACAGAACATTGAAATTGCTCGCCAAGAGAATCAATGCCAAAGATAAGGACAGAGTATACTGGAGTGATATATGAAATCATTTAAACAATACATTTTAGAAAAGGTATCTTCTGCGGAGAAAATTCAAAGAATGTCGAAGAAGATTAAGGTCCAGCACGAACCACATCCGGTTCATGTGGTGGATGTGGGAAAAAGTTACTATCATTATTTTCATGATCGAAAAATTGGTAAACACCAAGTAAACATGTCTGCATGGCATGATACAGAGAAAAACACATCTAAGGTTGATTTTAGTGTAGACGATGAAGGAACTGCAAGAACTGGAAAGGTTGGAGCGAAAGGAGCCAAAAGAATACTCAATCATGTTGCAGCATTCGTCCACCGACACTCAAAGGACATAACATCCAAGAACCCGGACGGTAATCATACAATTGAATTTGATGCACTTAAAGCAAGCCATCATCACGGAAATCCAAGAGCAAGAGAAAATGTATATCGAAAGATGACAAATAGAGTTGCAAAGGAACTTGGAATGAAACATTCTGAAACGGATCATGGACACAAGACAACATTTACTTTATCTCGTCAGGATTGATATTTATGATAACTTTCAAGCAATACATTACGGAAGCAATGGTATGCGGTGATTGTTTCAAGTGGGCGAATGATTGGAACATAGAACATCATAAGGGCGGAACACACAAGGTCGTGCATGGCATAGTGACAAACACTTTAGGAAAAACATTTCCTCATGCATGGATAGAAGACAAGGGAAAAGTATATGACACAAATATCGGTGACAGTGGTAGATGGAGCATAAAGAAGTTCTATAAAACATTCAAGGTGAAAAATACGGTAAAGTATACCCCGACACAGGCAACACGAAATCAATTTGGTGGGTATGGACATCATGGACCTTGGGACAAATCTTTCGATAAATGGCCAACAATAAAATGAAATCATTTCGCCAATACATCACAACAGAAGAAAAAAAGAAACCAACAAGTTATTTTGATGTTGGGCATCACACGATTCATAGAGATATGAAGCATATAGAATTATATCATAACGGTGCTGTCAGTGGGCACGATTCTGTCAATCACTTAAAATTATATAAAAATAAAAGAGATGCACATGAACGAAAAACGGGATATGAAATGCATCCCGATTCTGCAAACCACGAAACATGGATAGAAAAGCATCCAAAGAAAAGGGTGAGCAAAGCAATAACTCAAGCAGGAGATCCAGAGCATTTTGTCCAAGGAAGAATTGACCACAAAAAGAAAGAATATAGTATAAATAATTCTATACCAGATAAAGAAGATACAACATCTACCACACACCAAGCGAGAGTGATTAAACGATTAATACGAAAAACGAAAGATAATTTGAGTAATAAATATCCAGAGTATACCGTCCATGACTATAGTGGTATAAAAGGGTATCATATAGAAAATGTGATGATGAACAAGGAGAAATAGATATATGCCAACTTATGATTATACATGCGAAAAATGCAACTATGCCTTTGAGAGTGTCCATACCATATCTGACAGAAATAAACCATGCAAGAAATCTTGCCCTAGTTGCGGAAAGAAATCTGTCAAAAAAACTTGGGCAGGTTGTACTCCGGGACTAGCATCAGATTCAACTCTAACTCCCGACAAGAAAACGAATGGACAATGGAGCGAAATGATGAATCGTGTCAAGAAGATTACTCCAAATAGATGTCATGCCACTTTAGACAAGGCGACAAACAGAACTGGAAGAAGATGGAAAGGCTAAAAACCTCTAACCATATATAATTATAGTGTACCTAGGAGAAAAATATGTCTAAATCTTTATCAGACGCAATCAACGAAATATTCTCTCAAAATGAAGATATCTCTTATGACACAAGTGGTGTCCTGTTCACGAAACTTGCAGAAAACAATATACAAAGAGACATTTCGGGGAAAGATATTCATTATCAGCACAAGTCTGTTCTCGGCAAAAAAGGTCATGCAGCATGGGACAAACTTCGCCAATATGACACAGAAGATTTAACTACTGGACAAAGAGATCAACTGAGAATTCTTCGAGATAAATTGAAGAGGGCTAAAATTAATGCTCATGTAGAGAATGATGGAGACATATTGAAGGAAAAACATCCTTATAACGGAGTATACTCTATTATTTCTGTTGAACAAGAAGATATGCAGCCCAAAGAGGGGTTCAAAGCGGCAGAGGAATTCCTTGCAGAATTATCAGAAGAGTTTGGCTCAGAAAATATTACATATGATGTGATAATTGAAAATCTTCTGGAACTTAATACTTTAGTTGATTCATTAAATGGATATTTTGATATTGACAATCCTCTAAAAGTTGATAACATATTGGATGTAGATGAAATTGCAAGCGAAAATGACCCATATAAACAACACGAAATGGCATACGCTAAACTAAAACAAATCATACATAATGATAAGAGAAACGGTCCAACACCCCCAAACGGAGAAATCAATGACTGAATTAAAAGAAGCATACGAATCAATTGTAGAAGAATTCTTTACGCATCTAGCCGAAAGTGGCGAACTCACAGAAGATGCTTCTGATGATGATATCATGGATGTGATCATCGAAATGAATATGCTCGCTCATGCATTGAACGAGACATTTGATACCCATTATATTGCAGAAGAACTGAAAAATTCCTAAATTAAAACATTACCCAACACAAACATTAAAAAGAACCCCCTTTGTGGGGTTTTTTTAGTTAACGCCTTTTATTTCGCAGTTGGTTATTGCTCCAATATTAGCAATTTTGATATTTAGAACTGTGGTGGCATATGCTGCAATACGGACAGTCGCCGTCACACCCGCAACACCATCAGAGCCAGCGGCAACCGCACCAGTCAATCCGTCATTACTATAAAAACCAACAATTACAGAACCGGCAGAACTGTCACCCACAATTAATGCCCCTTTGTTCCGTGGAACCGGGTCAGTATTTGCATCAACATTAAAAACGGTTTTATATTCAGGATTAGCCATTCAAATCTCCTTTGGTTCAACATTATATGTATAAATAATTATATACGGAGAATTTCCTTGGCTAGAATATCACGAACATTAAGAAAAAATACCATACATGGAGTGTTTATCACAAAAGAAGGTTGGCAACTTCAAGACTTGATAGGAATTCTTCGTGTTTCAGGAATATCATATAACCAAGTACAATTTAATCAGGCAGAAGTTTTCTTTTATCCACTTGATATTATGTATTTTCAAAGATTGGGTATTCCTTCCGTATTAAGATCTTCTGATGATCCTGTTAAAAAATTAGAATCTTATATAGAGAAAAAGAATTTGGAGATAAGACAAGATAAAGACGAGGAAGAAGAAAGAGTAAGTCGATTGGAGAAAAAAAGAGTGGAAATTGAAAATGTGTCTGCATCAAAAGTAGAAGATATCCCAAAAGGAAGAATATTAACGAGTGGAAGAAATGTTAAAGAACCTTCACTGTTCTCTCATGTGGTACAGAAACCAAGCATAAAAGGCAGATCAGTTAAAACCGAACCAAGGGATCTAAAAAATGAAAAGAGAGAATTATTAGCGATAGAAAAAGAACTTCAAAGTATCCGAGATTTAAAATCTAAGTATCCAAGATCATTTATTTTGGGTGAACTTCGAGATGAATGGGGAATGTTTGGAACAGACATTGAATATTTTAGTAAAAAATCAAAAAAGGCTAGTATCATAATACAAGGGATGGAAGTAGAAATACAAATAGATGATATAAAAGAAGAATATGAAATTATTAGAAAATTAGAAAATAAAAACATAAAAGTAATTAAAAAAGGCATTTTCATTTATGCGGGGATACCTAATGTGAGAGAAAGAAGGATATTTTCTTTTGATGATGCAGAAGCATATATAAAGAATATTTTAGGCGATTCTCTCGTTAGAGCAGAAGGGGAAATTGCCGGTCGAACTCTCAAATCTACAAGAGACATATCAAACACCCCCAGAAATGTCAACGAATTGTACGAAACCGAAAAAGAGATGGGATTTGCTGGTGAATTTACTCAAACAACTAAATATGGTGATATAGAACCACTAGAACCAACACAAGAATAAACGGAGAAAATAAATGGCAGACACCGAAAAAACATATGTTCCCCTAGAAGAATATTTTAATAGTGATATAGATTTTGGTTTTACTGCTGTTGACGCAGAAGAAGTTGAAGGAGATGATTCGCCATCACCACCAAGCACACAAGAAGTTGTATCAGAAGTTTCCTCAGAAATACTTTCTTCCCTTAATGATTCCATAGAAACTATTGAAGGTAAATTGAATGCATTGCTTTTAAGAAACGATGAAGTTGAATCTGGTGTAGATGCGTCTATTGATTTTTCGAGAGTTGAAGAAAAAATAGATAAAATACTTGCTATGGAGAATCAAGAACTTTTGAGTGCCGTCACTGAACAAGGTGAAAGTATTCGTGCAATCATAGATGAAGTAGAAGAGAGGAAGAGTGAACTGGAAAATCAGACTCAAGAAAAACTGTCACAAATAGAAAGACTTGTCCTCCCTTTATTATACACTTTAATTAAATCTTCTGACAAAGATTACATTTTTTGGCCTGATAGAAAATCAAGAATCGAAAGTCAAATCAGTCAAATTCTCACCATTACAAGAGGATAATCATGCAATCGTTCAAACATTTTTTAGAAGAGACACCATTAACCGACCTTGTAAAAAAGCATGACAATCCTTTGTCTTTTGCGAAGGAAACTATTCAGAAAATGAAATCTGGTAAACTAAAATTGAAACCAAGAGGTTCTGCAAATTCTAGAGAACTCGTTGCAATGTGGTATAAACACAAAAAGCGACAAAGAGAAACAACAGAAAGTGTATATTTTGATAAATCGGATGTGGAAGGGACGGGTGCATTTTCATCTGCGGACACACCAAAAGGAAAAGAATATGGATTATTTCTTAAAAAGGTTGACGACAACCCATCTAAAGCATATGTAAGAAGTGATTTGTGTCGATTGATTAATCATTCCGCACAACCAAATCTAGAATTGAAGCAAAAAGGTGAAGATGTGTATGTTGCATCGAAGAGGAAAATAAAGAAAGATGAAGAATTGTTTGTTAATTATCATGATGTCATGAATCAGGTACAACCCGAAGAAATAAAGAGGAATGAATTTGTGCGATTATATCCCAATATAGATAAAGATAAGTTAAATGATGGTTCTGGTGATTTCATGAACGACTTAAAAAAGTTAAAAGATAAATAATAATATGAACATAAAAGATTTTTTAAATTGGGCTCAGGGCGCACAAAATAACATGTCCCCCGAATGTTGGGATTCTACTACCGACAAAGAAAAAGAAAACATTGAAGAAATTCGTTCGTTGTTCAAAGGTGTTAAGAGAGTTGGAGTCGCGCGCGTTGTCAAGAGTCTTGGAGGAAAATTTGGTAGAACTGCTATTGGAGGTGGTATGAGGCAGGGGGCTTATGGCCCAGAAGGCAAGCCAGGCGCAGCAGGCACTGAAAGGCAAGGTGGTTTGTTAAAAACTGTTGGACACACTTTTCGTACAGCATATGGTGATAAGAGTCCTTCTCTCCAAGACAGGGTACGGGCAAGTAGGGCATATTCTGGTGCGGGTACGGACAGTGCTGTTGCAGGCGATAAAGCAGTTGCAGTTAGTGATGATGACAAGGCATTGCGTGGTGAAAGATTCCGAAGAAAACGCGATGTCGCTATAGAAAAAATGAAAAGAAAAATGGGAGGAAAACCACTTACCGGGGGTCAGCGGGCGGCGATGAGTCTCGATCCTCAGTGGAGTCGTCGGGCGGCGATGAGTCTCGATCCTCAGTGGAGTCGTCGGTCGCATCAGCAAGCCGGATTATTAAAAGGCAAACAACGAAAGGATGCAATCGCGGCTGAGGTAGCCGGATTATTAAAAGGCAAACAACGAAAGGATGCAAGGCAACAAGCAAAACAAACACTCCGAAGAGCATTCGCAGATGTTGCTATAAAAATTCCCAAAGACGCTCGGGGCCGGATTCGTTCAGACCCAAAAAGAAAGGACATGGCGGCAGAAATTATAGGAAATATAGCAAAGTCTAGACTTGCCAGAAATGCTGGAAAAGACCTGCGTAGTGGCAGAACAACGAACAGCAGAGGAAGAGATTTAACATCTGGTTCTACAAGAACTTAATAATGATACATATATTAGACAAAATCAAAGGAGTATCCAAATGGATATGAGACAATACTTAGCATGGGCGCAACAGGCTAAAGAAAAAGCACAAGAATGTACAGATTTGGATAATTCTCTTCGTCTGACAAACGAAAATAAAACATCAGTCCAAAACACAATTAATGAAATTTTATCGAGTGGTGGTATAGGTGGTTCTGTTGGTCGTGGTAGAATTGCGACCGCAGGTGGACATGGTGGTTGGCCTTGGGCTTCAATCGCAACCGGATCTGCCCAAGCGGCAGAGTTAAAAAGACAAAAAAGAGGTTCTATAATTGCTAAAAGGCGTGAGGAAGAAGAGGAAGAAAAACACCGTGCGCTTCGTGGAGAAGAAAATATAATAGATGAAGCACATCCAAAAGATGTTGAAGAATATGAAAATGAAAAAAAGAAAAAAGATGGTTCGCATGTAGAAGCAACTACTGATGCCGGAAAGTCTTTGAGTCCTCATAGCAAGATGGCTACCAACGAAGAAACTGAAAAAGAAACAAATCATGATGATAAACCTTTAGTTAGTTTGGGGGGACAAGGACGACCAATTAGGCACATTCGTCCATCCGATATTAAAAATGTAAACGATAAAATGAAAAAAGTAGTAGGTATTGTCCGATCAGCACTTTCACGGCGACTCAGCGACAAATGACAATAATGGTGAATTGATTATAAAAAATAAACATTGACAACCTTCATTATGGAGTTATATTATGAATATGCGAAAAAACTATACACATATCCCATTAGAAAATAAGTTAATATCTCCCACCACCGAATATAAGAACGGTGGGAGGTACTATTGTGTTGAAAATGAATATTTCCCCAGTGTTACAACTGTTACTGGCTGGCAAAAAAGAAAATTCTTTGCGGGGTGGAGAGCGAAAAACCCTACAGAATCTAAACGGGTACTTCACAGAGGGAACACCCTTCACGAAGCAATTGAAAAATATATAAACAACGAAGAAAATTATTTGGGGGGATGTGATGAAAATACTACAGATTTATTCAGACAGATGGAACCTTTATTAGAAAATATTGACAACATTTATGCACAAGAAGTTCCTCTTTGGAGCAATTTGCTGAAACTGGGAGGAAGGGTAGATTGTGTTGCAGAATATAATGGTGAATTGAGCATCATAGACTTCAAGGGTTCAACTAAAGCAAAAGAAGAGAGTTATATAGAAAACTACTTTGCACAAGCATCCGCGTATGCAATAATGTGGCAAGAATTATATGAAACACCGATTAATCAAATTGTTATACTTATTTCTAGTGAGGACGGAATAACACAAGAATTTATAAAAGATTCTAAAGATTATGTCCCCGCCCTTAAAAGAATGATTGATTTTTTCTGGGAAGAAAACACTCAACTCCTAAATACATTATAGGAGTTAATTATGTTTTCGTTTGGTCAACATTTAACAGAAGCAAATACTCATCTTGTACATTTAGAAGATTTATCTTTTGAAGGAAGTAAAAGAGTTCAAGAGGCTGTTAATTTCCTTGAAGAGTTATTACAAATGCTTTCTGGAAACGCTAGTGGTAAAATAAACACCACTGTCAAATGGGACGGTGCGCCTGCTATTGTCTGTGGTATCAATCCCGAAAATAAAAAATTCTTTGTTGGTTCAAAAAGTGTTTTTAACAAAACACCCAAAATAAACTATTCTCTCGCAGATATCCGAAAAAATCATGGAACAAAAGGTGTTGCAAAGAAACTTGCAACTGCACTTAAATATCTTCCCAAGTTAGGCATCAAAGGAATATATCAAGGTGACATGATGTTTGGACCCGGAGATATAAAATCAAAAACTATCGATGGTATAAAATATATAACATTTACCCCAAACACTATAACCTATGCTGTCCCTTTAAATGGTATATTAGGCAAAAGAATAGTGTCGGCTAAAATGGGAATTATATTTCATACTGAATATACCGGAAAGGATATGAAATCCTTATCTGCATCATTCTCTCCCAAAACGAAAATATTAAGAAAAACAAAAGATGTTTGGTTTGATGATGCATCATATAAAGACGCTAGTGGTAACGCTACACTTACTTCTAATGAAACAGAAAAGTTAAATAAAACGATTAAAGGGATAAAAAGAAAATTAAATTCAGTTAGTTCATTTTTAGATGTGTTAAAGGGGGACACCAAACTTGTGCGACAACTAAATATCTTTGTGAATGCTCAAATCAGAAAAGGCGAATCTTCTCTCTCCTCAGCGGAATTCGTAAAATGGATGAATGACAAAATGCAGGGAGAGATAGATGCGTTAAAAAGTGAAGCAGGAAAAGAGAGAAAAGAATTAGCGAGGAAAGAAACAATGGATTATATTAAATCCAAAAGTAAGGAAATGAATTCTTTATTCTCTTTACATTCTGCTCTATCTGAGGCTAAAATGTTTTTGATAAGGAAATTGGAGCAAATAAAAAATATGGACAGTTTCATCCAAACACCAACCGGATTTAAAGTTACGAAACCAGAAGGATTTGTTGCAGTAGATAAATTGTCAAATAAGGCTGTCAAACTTGTAGATAGATTAGAATTTAGTAGAGCAAATTTCAATGCTCCTAAAAATTGGATAAAAGGATAAAATATGAATAAAGATTTAGTGAATAGAAGAAATTCAAGAGAATGGGTACGGTGTAATTTAGACTCTAGAGCAGCATCTTTTAGAAATAAATTTGTGGAAGAACACGGGGGAGAATTTGTGCATAACTGGGATAAGCATGGCGGAATGTGGTTGTGGTGTGAGAATGAATATGATGCAGGAATTCCAAAAAAACCAATATACATATTAACGAGTAAAGAGGGGGAAGAATTTGTTGTAGATAATGTGAGTAAATTTTGTAGGGATAATGAACTCAACAAATCAGCCTTATATGAAGTTTTAAAAGGAAACCGATCTCACCATAAAGGTTTCATAATGAGAAGAAAGGAAAAATAAAATGCTCAACAGCGTATTAGGAACAGTATTCTACAGCGTGGTGGTGTTTGTAGCGGGTGCATTACTCGGGACACCTCTTTGGAATTGGATAACAAAACAATTACCTTGGAATAAATGAGTTAATGGTGTTGGGAGCCTAAATGTACCACTGGCTTTCAGCAAGACTCTAATTCAAAGGAGGTGATTGAATCAGAACATCTGTCTACTGGAAGCCAGTGGATTTCAAAGGGAAGGGTTAACCCTTCCCTTTGTCTATTCTTATACATATAATACAGTATTTATAAAAAAAGAGGCGATTTGAATGAAGAAAATAGTATTCACATTTGGGAGATTCAATCCTCCCACAATAGGGCATAAACTTCTTGTTGATAAGGTTAAGAAAGAAGCCAAGAAATTAAAAGCAGATTATAAAATCTTTGCTTCTCCTTCGTGGGATAAGAAGAAAAATCCACTATCATTCAAAGACAAATTAAAGATAATGCAAAAGGTGTTAAGGAACATCCATTTGGGGGCAGATTCAACTATCAGAAATCCTTTTCATGCACTAAAGCAATTGAGTGATGAAGGATACGAAGATGTGACAATGGTTGTTGGTTCGGATAGAGTAGCAGAATTTAAAAAATCTGTTCCTAAATATGTTGGAGCGGATAAAGATTTTAAATTCAGCAAATTTAAAGTTATCTCTGCTGGAGAACGGGATCCAGATGCAGAAGGTGTGCAAGGAATGTCTGCCTCAAAGATGAGAAACGCCGCTACAAACGGCAATTTGAATGCATTTCGTTTGGGACTTCCTAAAAACATTTCAGAGAAAGATGCAAAAACTATTTTTAGGACACTACAGAAAAGTATGGGAATAAAACCACACATAACAGAATCTTGGTTTAACTACGAAGAATTTGCAGAATTTACAGAAAAATACGAACAAACCATTCTTCTTGGAGAAGGGGAAAATTTATATAAAGCAAAAATCAAAAGGTGGAAAGACAAATCACGGCAACTTTCACAGCATTGGCGTGAAAGGGTTCGTATGAGAGTTCAGCAGCAAAAAGATCGAATGAGAGCATATGAAAAAGATGTCGAGAGCGGGCAAACAGCATCTGAAAGTGCTGATTTAGAAAATGATAATCTTAATGAAATTTCTATGCAATCACGAAGAAAAATGGCTCGGGCTGCAAAAAGAACATCAAAGAAAAGAGCAAGAGTTAGAAAAATAAAGAAAAAGAGAAGAAAGAGTACAGGCGAAATTAAAAAGAAAAGCCAAAAGGCTGCAAGAAACTTTTTTAGAAAGAAGATTTTAAAATCTATGAAATGGGAAAATGTACCCATAAAACAAAGAGAAACAATTGAAAAAGTTCTAAACAAAAAGAAAGCGGCAATCACCAAACTTTCTAAAAGGTTAATTCCAAAAATGCAAAAAGCAGAACAAAAAAGACTTAAACAAGTTCGAACAAAAATGACATCAAACAACCCGAAGACCGCACAAGAGAGTATGGATGTTCAGTTCGAAAATTTAATATTAGAGGGGCCTGCCAATCGTGCAATGAAAAATGACAAAGAAATGGCAAAAGGAACTGGTGCATCAACTCCAAAGGAAAGAGATGCCGCACGAAAAAGAGCAGAGCGAGATGATGATACAGACAAAAAGAATAATCGTCCTTGGGAAAAATCTGGCAATCCTTGGGATCATACTATTTTTATTCTTGATGACAGGGATGATGCTTACAAGTTAGAAATGGCTGATGATTTAGATGTAGAGCATCATACCATAGTGTTTGGTCCGTCCATTTCACCCGACATAAAAAGTAAAGGTAAAGTGACTCTTACCAAAGTGATGAATTATATTAATCGGGGAGAAAATTTTATTGAAACTAAGACTTCTAAGAAATTGCTCAAACATACAGAAGATATGAAAAAAGAAACTGAGAAGGCTTTGCCTCCTGAAGAACAGGCAGGAGAAGAAATGGCGACACCGGAAGAGGAGCAAGCCGCCCTTGAACAACAAGCCCAAGAAGAATTTGAAAAAGAATATTTTGTTGGTGAAGGAAATACAAAGATTCCTCGTTCATTAGATAAAAAATATCTGACAGAATTAAGAAAAGAAGGACTTGGAAGGGTAAGAAATTATGAAGAGGTGGAACTTCCACAAGCAAGAATCAATGTTCCTAAAGATGAAGGCAAACAACTAGAATATGCGTTTACTTATGTTGCACTTCATAGAAGTGGTCTATCAGACGATGACATAGAAGCAAGATTTCAATATACACCAGAATTGACAGCATTTAATGCAGATAGTTTAGGTAGGGCAAAGGCTATTATTAAATCATTAGAAGAATCTGGTTTTGATCCGGCACAATTAGCCGGTGCCGCATATAGTGGAGAAATGAATATATCTGGTATCAAGGGAGGAGAACCAAAAACCGATAATGTTATTTTGCTAGAAAAAGACGATCCCATGAACGAATGGGCATTCACAAAAGGTATGCTTGGTGTCAGTATGAAAAAAGATGGAGATATTCAGGCATCATCTGCTCAAGGACCAAGAGCGAGTTCAGATATACAAATGGGAATTACAGATGCCATCGAGAGTGGTAAATTCAGTAAAAAAATGTCTAAAGGTTTGGAAAAGGTATTACAGGATTTGGCTAATATGCCCAGTAAAATTATTTCTCCGAAGAATATAGATAAAGCATTGTCGAGTGATAAAAATTATACGGATAAAAAGAAAGTCGGGGACACAAAATATTTAAAACCTGAGGTCAAGAAATTATTCGTTGATGGTGATCCTGATAAAGGAATTCGTGATGAGGTGAATGGAGAACTCTGGACACAACAATTAGGTAAAGATATAAGCAAAAGACTTGATGAAGAATTTAAAACGAATCCCGAAATGTCCGCAAGAGTTCTTTACGAGCAACTATCTGGACAAAAAACTTTTTCTCAAGAAGGGACAGATAGTAGAGCAGCAGCAGATGTCATGATGACTCCATATGGAATGCATCGTATAACTTTGGATTATTGTAAAAAATTAATTGAAACTGGTGCTATCAGTATTAGGGTTTCACAAAAAGGTTCGGGTGGCGGATTGGGAAGAATGACATTGAGAGTAGATGTCAAAGGACAAATTTCAGGAAGTCCAGCAATAAAAAATGTTGCTAACTTCTTAACAAGTGTTGGTATCAATGAATGCGTTAGTGTGATGAAACGATTCTTGGTTGAAGCGGCAAACAAAGATACCGGGATTGCTGATGTAGATTCTGTAAGAAAAGATTTGCCTGATCATATCGGAGATATTGCTTCTAGTCTTTTTATGAAAAATTATGACATATCAATCGAAGGGGATTTATTCAAGCCATTTGAAGAAGAGGATGTTGCGGGAAAAGAATTCAATGTTATCACTATAGGTAAAAAAGCATTCAAAATACCCGTCACAAAAACGAAAGATGATGTTCTTTATCAAAAAGGAGAAGTAGGATCCAGTTCCTCAACAGAAGTCCCTGAAAAAGAAATCACTCCAGAATCTTCTGGTGGGCAGATAAAAGAATCTAGAAACTATCGAAACGAATATGATAAGTATCAAGGAAAACCAAAACAAAGAGCAAATAGAAGTAAAAGAGTACTTGCACGAAGAAAACTTATCAGCCTAGGAAGGGCATCTAAAGGAGATGGTAAGGATGTAGATCATAAAGACGGAAATCCGCAAAACAATTCAGAAATAAATTTGCGGATTAGAAACCGTTCTTTAAACAGAAGTGATAACAAACAAAAATTATATGATGAACACGGTGCCGGTGAATGGGGCACAAAGGAGTTATTGAAAAAATATATTAAAGACACGCCTAAATGTAAAATATACAATCTTGATAATGAAAAGAAATAACAGAAAGAAAAATTATATCAAGATTGGAGAGAACTGAATGGATTTATTAAATTGGTTTAATATTGGAGTTGCAAGTGTCGCGGTCATTACGGGTGTGATTTATGCAATTAAGCAAAAATATAAAAAGCATAAAAGAAAAAAATCTAATAATTTCTGGAAAATTCACACAGATATACATGAGATATTGACAGAATTAAGAGTCAAGGCAAATTGTGCAAGAACCCAAATTGTTCAATTTCATAATGGAGAATATTTTATGGATGGGGTTTCAATGAGAAAATTTTCTTTGACACACGAATCGATCAACAAGGGGATTTCAAGTGAGGCTGACAAAATACAAAACTTACTTGTATCAAGATTTGTTCCTTTATTGAATGTCCTTTTTGACGATAATCCTAAAATAATTCTAACAGAAGAGGTGGATGGAAATTGCTGGAAAGGATTTTTAGAATCTGGAAATGTAGTGGCAATTGCTGTGTTACCTCTTAAACACAAGGGATTTATTACTGGATATGTGATGTGTCAATGGTGTTCGTGGGAAAAGGCAATTGCAGCAGAAGAAGATTTGGTTGGGTCTAAACTTATAAACTCTCGAAATTTGATTCAAATAAATTTATCCTACCAATTAAGAGGTAAAGAAAACCTATAAATAATACATATATGATACATTTAGGAGATGTTGATGGAAAAGTTAATACACCTTCAAGGAATTGGTGACACACCAGCAAAGTTTGTTTCAGAACTTTCTGACGGTGATGTTATTGTTAAAAATTATGGGTACAAATATCGTGTTCTTGAATTAAATTCCATCAGTTCAAATGCTTATGAATTGATCCTCGAATCTCTGAATTCTGTCGATCCCGGATGTAAATATAATAAAAATGTTAGAGGAAACACACTGATCGGTTTTTGTGAATCTCCAGAATCATTTGAATATGTTGAAAGTGATGATTCTCAACGAGGACGAGAACAAGAAGATCATCAAGAAGAAACAGAGTATTATCAAGAAGAAAGCATTGTTAGCAGAAACACGGCTGAAACAGTTGGCATATCTCAACAGGGAAATAAATATCATGCTACATATAAGGCCAAAGCAGAAGACGGAA
>Ga0098033_1000688_pt1 | contig 14865 bp, 16 predicted proteins | sample 1_EtaG_FD_75049 | JGI IMG/M metagenome (GOLD analysis project Ga0098033, IMG submission 75049) | Marine viral communities from the Subarctic Pacific Ocean - 1_ETSP_OMZ_AT15124 metaG | ecosystem: Environmental > Aquatic > Marine > Oceanic | place: Pacific Ocean | collected 2015-01-07
ATTTTGACTAAAGGGTCTTGACTAATTAACCTAAATAGTGTAGTATATATAGATGATAAGGCGATTCGTAAGTCCTTATAACAGAGTTTTGAATAGTTCTCTGGTAAAAACTATTCACTTAATTGTACCGCCAATGTTGGGGTACAAAAACGCAATCTTGCTTAGTAAAGGAGATTTAAAATGGTTACAAGCAAAGCACTAAGTCTGTTTGAAGACATCAATCAACTCACACCCTATGCCGTAGGATTTGATCGTGTATTCGATAATCTTTCAAGGTATATGGATAACACTGTATCATCTACAGGGTTTCCACCTTACAATATTCGTAAGGAAGGCGATTACGGTTACGTAATTGAAATGGCTCTTGCTGGTTTCAGCAAAAAGGACATTGAAGTGGAAGTTGCTGATGGCACTCTTTCGGTTCGTTCCGTAAAAGAAAACATTGATGATGATTCCGATCTTTATCGGGGCATTGCATATCGTAAATTTAATCGTAAGTTTACGCTTGCTGATGATGTTGTTGTCAATAGTGCATCACTGGAAAATGGAATGCTCAAGCTTAATCTTGAACGTGTTATTCCAGAAGAGAAAAAGCCTCGACTAATTACAGTCAAGTAATTTCTCAAAAATAATTGGAGAAAGGAGTATTGACTTTTACTCCTTTTTCCTTTATTATATAGAATATGAAGATTGAATACAAATATTCTGAAGACACGGCTCTTGCCGAGTTAAAGGATTATATTGACTCCACATATGATGAGCACTATAGCAAGAACAAATATCAAGCTACAGAGTTTATCATAGATGGTGGTCATGGCGAAGGTTTCTGTGTCGGAAATATACTCAAGTATGCTCAACGATATGGAAGCAAGAAAGATAAGAACCGAAGTGATTTGCTAAAGTTGATTCACTACGGTATTATAGCATTACACATTAATGAAATGGAGAACAGTGAATGAAATTAAGTAATGAAACGGTGACGGTGTTGAAGAACTTCTCAACAATCAACCAGAACCTTGTGATAAACCCCGGCAATAAAATTTCCACAATGTCGGCGATGAAAAATATAGTTGCAAAAGCAACAGTAACAGAGGAGTTTCCACAAACATTTGCAATTTATGATTTGAATGAATTCTTGTCAGCTTTGTCTCTATTTGAGAATCCTGATTTGAATTTTAAAGATGATTTTGTTGTAATGACAGAAACGGGATCAAAAGGAAAATCTCTCAAGTATTGGTATTCTGATCCATCTGTAGTTACTACCCTTCCAGACAAAGAAATTACCATGCCCTCCAGTGAGGTGAGTTTTACTTTTTCCAATAATCTTCTTTCCGATGTAACAAAAGCTGCAGCAGTTATCGGTGCGCCTGATATGTGTCTAGAAGCAATGTCGTTAGATAAAGCAGTCTTGAAGGTGACTGACAAAAAGAACGATACTGCAAACGATTATGCAGTTGGAGTTGATGTTACTAATTCAGACGGTAAGGATGTTCCATATAAATTCTGGTTTAAGGTTGAGAATTTAAGACTTCTTCCCGGCTCTTATGATGTAAATGTTTCTTCCAAACGAATCAGTTATTTTAAAAACACAAGTGTTGATGTTGAATATTTTATTGCTCTGGAACCAGAGTCGAAATATGATGCTTAATTTGAGGAAATTATATTATGGAAACTTTTTTATGGGTAGAGGAATATCGGCCCAAAGATGTAAAGTCATGCATACTTCCTAAAAACTTAAAGGATACCTTTTTAGAATTTATTAAAAAGGGTGATGTACCTAATCTTATTTTATCAGGCGGCCCCGGTGTTGGTAAAACAACAATTGCTAAAGCTGTTCTTGATGAATTAAACCGCACCAACATGATGATCAATGGTTCAGAGGAATCTGGCATTGATATTCTACGAACAAAGATTAAAAATTTTGCATCTACCGTGTCTCTACATGGTGGACGTAAATACATTATTCTTGATGAAGCAGACTACCTAAACCCACAATCAACTCAACCAGCCCTACGAGGGTTTATGGAAGAGTTTCATAATAATTGTGGATTCATTCTTACATGTAACTACAAAAACAGATTAATCCCTGCTCTACACTCTCGTTGTGGTGTGGTGGAATTCACTATTCCAAATTCAGAAAAACCCAAACTTGCATCTCAATTTTTTGAAAGGGTTGAGAGTATTTTGCAAGAGAAGAATGTTAAATATGATAAGAGGGTGGTTGCTGAAGTTATAAACAAACACTTTCCCGATTGGAGGCGTATATTAAACGAACTTCAAAGATACTCTGTTTCTGGCACAATTGATGCTGGGATACTTATAAATATATCAGAGGTTAACATCAAAGAACTTATGCTTTCTATGAAAAATAAAGAGTTTACCAATGTTAGAAAGTGGGTTGTGGACAATCTTGATAATGATCCAGTACGTCTTCTTAAAAATATTTACGACAATATATATGAATATGTGGATGGCCCCAGTATTCCTCATGTTGTCGTTGTTTTGGGCGAATACCAATATAAATCAGCGTTTGTTGCTGATCAAGAAATAAACATGTTAGCCTGTCTCACAGAAGTTATGGCGAGAGCAAAATTCAAATGAGAATGGAAGGACAAAATTCAAATGAAAATAGATATTTATGATAATGTATTAGAAGAGCATAATGCAATTTTAGTTAATGATGCGGTTAGAAAACTTAAATGGGAGTATGATTATCGCTCTGCATCAGGCAAACCAAATTTACATTGGCATGTACTTTTGGGACATAATAAAGAAGAGTGTATTGCTGGGGGATATGAATGGGCTGATAATATTTTTGAACATGCAATGAACAAATTGGAGTTCAAATCCAAATATGGCATCACTGAATATGAGAGGATTTATTGTAATGGTCAAACTTTTGGCCTAGAAACTCATCTTCATTATGATGATACAGATTCGCCTCTTGAACTAGAAAAACAATATACTTTTGTTTATTATCCAAGACTCGATTGGAAAGCAGAGTGGGGTGGTGGAACAATTATTTACAATAATGATACTATGGAGATAGAGGGACAAACCAAATACAAGGGAAACCGAATGGTTGCTTTTCATGGTAGTCGCCATCCACATGGTGCAGCACCCACTTCTCGACACTGCTATGAATTACGAATCATTGTTGTTTTTAAGTGTATTGTCGGATAATGTATGAACTAAAAGACTATCTTAATGCAATAAATTATACCAAAGAACCTTTAATGGATACAGAAGATGAGCAGTGGGAAAAGAAATATCCTTCATTTATCATCAACAAATGTTTAGCACCATTTCCTGACACTGTTCTTTTGGTTAATGAAATTAATCAATTACATTATCTTGACAAGAAGCTCCAGTTTGATTTTTTAATAAATAGTCTGAGGCCAAGGAAAAGATTTACCCCTTGGATGAAGGCGAAGAAATTGAAGAATCTTGAGTATGTTAAAGAGTATTATGGATATAATAATGAAAAAGCTAGGTATGCTCTTGATATATTGAATGATGAACAGATTTCTGCCATAAAAACAAAATTAAACAAAGGTGGAAGAGATGGAAGAAGTTAAGTGGTCACAGGAGCAGATGCTTGAAATCAGTTTGAAAGAACCTGATGATTTTTTGAAAGTACGGGAAACTCTATCCCGTATAGGCGTTGCTTCCAGAAAAGAAAGAAAACTATATCAATCCTGTCATATACTTCATAAACAGGGGCGATATTATATTGTGCATTTCAAGGAATTGTTTGCACTGGATGGGAAGGAAACTAACCTGTCAGAAAACGACATTGCTCGTAGAAACACGATTGCAAAGCTTTTGGATGATTGGGATTTAGTTAAGCTTCTTGGTACTGCGGAACCTGTGGCACCGTTGAGTCAAATCAAGGTGTTATCTTATCGTGAAAAAGAAGAATGGACGTTGGAAACTAAATATAATATTGGTAAAAAGAAAGAGGCCTAATGGAAAAGTTCTCAGAATTTATCACAGAGGCAAAAGAAGAGCCATATAAGTTTGTTATACTTGGTCATCAATTGGCTGGAGTAAGAGATACCAAAGATGATCCAGATACTAGTGATACTGCTTTGCTTTTGAAATCTGCTAAAAAATTAAAACTTACAATTTTTCAAGCAGATTTTGTTGGTGCATATACTAAAAAGCTTGGAGGTAAACGACTTTTATATTCTTTTCCTTTTGATGATGAAGGTAAAGTAAAACGACCAGACCCAAAAGAAAATAAAATTGAATATCAAAAACCCTTTGAATGTAATTCTGAAGATACTATTATTATGCCAAGGGGTTTAGGAACTTTGGGATTTACTAGTAGTCGTGCTTGGTATGACATGATGAAACAATTTGAGTACGATGGTTTTACTATTATAAACACATTAGAAAGTTATGATATATGTACTAGTAAATATTTAAGTTATATTGTTTTTACAAACAACTCTATCAATACACCCAAAACAGTTCGTATAGCTCATTCAGAAGATGCTGATCGAGCATTTAAAGAACTTAAAACCAATTTTCCAATTATATTAAAATCTTCTACTGGTACACAAACAGGAGTTGGTGTTGTTGTAATAGAAAGTATGCGGTCATTAAATTCTATGATACAAATGATACTCCTCTATAATAAATATTTGCCTATTATAATTCAAGAATATATTAAGACTGATTATGATATTAGAGTTGTTGTATGTAATGGAGAAATTATTGGAGCTATGAAGCGTAAGGTTATTGTTGGTGATGTAAGAAGTAATATTTCATTAGGCGCTGATGCAGAGCAGTTTGAATTAACAGAACTTGAAGCTTCAGAATCTATAAGAATTGCTGAAACGGTAAAAGGAAAACTTATTGGTGTAGATTTAATTCCAGCAAAAAATAGAGAAAAAGAAAAACCCTATTGTATTGAGGCAAATGCAAATTTAGGATTTGGTGGAATTGAAAAAGCATTGAAAGATAGTCCAACTGAAAAAATATTAACTTCTTTCCTAAATCGTGATAATTGGACTTGACATTTAACCTTCAAAGGTGATATAATTATATTATGAATTTTTACACCAATGTTCTTCAATGGGGAAACTACCTCCTTGTTCGTGAAATCAAAAACAATCAACGACAAAACTCAAGAATAAAATATTCTCCTACCCTCTATTCTCCAGCTAAACAAAAAACTGGATACAAGACATTAGAGGGTAAGGATGTTTTGCCGCAAAATTTCAACACAATGAAAGAGGCAAAGAAATGGGTTGAGGATCGAAAGAATCAGCCTCATCTTGTATATGGCAACACACAATTTGCTTATAACTATCTTGCCGACATATATAAAGGAAGAGTTGATTGGAATTTAAAACAGATTTTAGTTGTCACCATTGATATTGAGGTTCAGTGTGAGAACGGATTTCCTTCACCATTTTTTGCTGAAGAAGAACTTTTGTCAGTTACCATCAAGAATCATCAGAACAAAAAAATAGTTGTGTGGGGGATTGGAGAATTTAAAACAGATCGTGATGATGTAACTTATATTGAATGTAAAAACGAAAAGCAATTATTGAATGAGCTTCTTGTATTTTGGGAAAAGCATTGGCCTGATGTTGTTACTGGATGGAGTTCAGAGTTTTTTGATATACCATATCTCTGTAATCGTATCAAGAAATTGTTTGGTGAAGATGAGTTGAAGCGTTTGTCTCCTTGGGGGCTTGTATATGATAGAGAAGTATATGCAATGGGCAGGAGACATCAGGTATATAATATACAGGGTATTGCTGCTTTAGATTATTTTGACTTGTATCGGAAGTTCACATACTCTGCTCAGGAATCCTATCGGTTGGATCATATTGCATTTGTGGAGTTGGGTGAACGGAAAGTTGAAAATCCCTTTGAAACTTTTCGTGATTGGTATACAAAAGATTTTCAGTCGTTTATTGAATATAACATCAATGATGTTGAACTTGTTGATCGTTTAGAAGACAAGATGAAACTGATTGAGTTGTGTTTGACTATGGCTTATGAAGCTAAGGTGAACTATATGGATGTTCTTGGTTCTGTTCGTTATTGGGATGTTTTGATATACAACCACCTACGAGATAAGAATATTGTTATTCCACAGAAGAAACAACAAAAAAAGGTTGAGCAATATGAGGGCGCTTATGTTAAAGAACCACAGGTTGGTATGCACAAATGGGTAATGTCGTTTGACTTGAATTCCCTGTATCCACATTTGATTATGCAATATAACATTTCTCCAGAGACATTGGTTTCCGGTGAGAAGAAAGAAGGATTAATTGATAAAATACTTGATGGCAAACTATCCAACGATACAAAGTATTCTATGACTCCCAATGGGGCGTTTTTTAAAAAAGACAAACGGGGATTTTTACCAGAAATAATGGAGAAAATATATGATGATCGTGTCAAATATAAAAAACTTATGCTTAAAGCTCAGCAGAGATATGAGGACACTAAAGACAAAAGTCTTCTCAAAGAGATTTCCAAGTATAACAACATACAGATGGCGAAAAAAATATCCCTTAATAGTGCGTATGGCGCTATTGGGAATAATTGGTTTCGCTATTTTGATCTTAGAAATGCTGAAGCGATTACAACTAGTGGCCAATTATCTATACGATGGATTGAAAAAGAAATAAATAAATACCTTAATAACCTACTTAAAACGGAAGGAGAGGATTATGTTATTGCATCAGATACGGACTCGGTGTACATCACTTTTGATCGTTTTATTGGTAAAGTTTTTACGGAAGGAACGAAAACTAGTAAAATTATCTCGTTCTTGGATAAAGTGGCAAAAAATAAGTTGGAACCATTTATTGATAAAAGTTACAATGAACTTGGTAAAGTGGTTGGAGCCTACGAACAAAAAATGAAAATGACCCGTGAAGTGATTGCTGATAAAGGTATCTGGGTTGCTAAGAAACGATATATTCTAAATGTGTATGACAGTGAGGGTGTTCAATATAAAAAACCAAAATTAAAAATTATGGGAATTGAAGCTGTCAAGTCTTCAACCCCTGCTCCTTGCCGAAAGAAGATTAGGGAAGCATTGGAAATCATTATGAATGGTGATGAGAAAATGCTAAATACCTTTATACAGGATTTTAGAGAAGAATTTATGAATTTATCACCAGAAGATATTGCATATCCAAGAAGTTGTAATGGGATATTAAGATATAGTGATGATGCATCTTTGTTTAGAAAGGGAGCTCCTATTCATGTGAAAGGTGCAATTTTGTATAATCATTTAGTTAAGAAAAATAAGTTGGGAAATAAGTATCCCAATATATTAGAGGGTGATAAGATTCGATTTCTACATTTACGTCAACCAAACATATATCAATCAACTGCATTTTCTTTTATAACATCCATGCCCAGAGAGCTTGGTATTGAAAAAATGATAGATTATGATGAACAGTTTGAAAAAAGTTTTGTCAGTCCGTTGAAGTTTATAACCGACAAGATAAACTGGTTAGTAGATAGTAGTTATGGTGTACAGGGTACGCTAGAGGATTTCTTTTAATGCGGGCATCGTATAATGGCATTACCTCAGCCTTCCAAGCTGATGATGTGGGTTCGACTCCCTCTGCCCGCTCCAAAGAACTTTACGAAATTTTAAAAAAGAGCGCAAATAAAGATGGGCTTCCTTTAATGAACACATCACAGTTTGTTGCAGTTACCGAAGAGTTTGGTAAAAAAGAATTTCGTAGAGTTCTTGCTGATTATATTGAAAAAGAGAAACCGCCATATCCATTAAAAAAATTTACAGAAGATAAAGTTATCAAACTTTTTCATAAATTAAAAAGAATAAATTATACTAAATTTATTAATAATTCTGGTAAAGAAGTATTAGAAAAATATGATGATTATGCATATCCCTATAGTAAGTATGGATTGGGCGTTATTGAAGCATCTTCAATTTACAACTATATAAGTGATTCTTTTATGCATGATCTACGAATGTCATGCAATTCTTATGGTTTTAAAGCACCATTGACAAGATGGAATGATGGAGATAATGTGTGGGGGGCTCTTGGCCCTATATGGAGGGGGGTTAATGATCCACCAGAGCTTGCAAGAGAATCTTATATTATGGCGTTTAGATTAGGCACATATATTGCAACACAGTTCAAACCCATTGTTGCGAAAACCATTTATGAAATGTCTGACGCAAAAGTTATATTGGATACATCTATGGGTTGGGGAGATAGACTTACTGCGTTTTATGCTTCCAATGCAACTCACTATATCGGGTGTGATCCTAATCCAAATACATTTGCACGTTACAAAAAGATGATTGAGTTTTTTGATAAACTTACTGGTGGAAAAAAGACTGTTCAAATATATCGTTGTGGTGCTGAAAATTTGCCCTGGAAGGAAATTGAAAATGTGGATTGTGCATTTACAAGTCCACCATATTTTTCCACAGAAAGATATAATGAAGGCGGAGAACATGAGAAAGATCAATCTTGGGCAAAATATGATACATATGAGAAATGGAGAGATGGGTTTTATTTACTTGTTGCACAAAAAAGTTTTGAATCTTTAAGCGATAATGGGGTATTGCTGGTAAATATTTTTGACCCAAAGGTGAAAGGTAAGCGGTATCGTTCAAGTGATGAGTTGGTAGATTCAATGAAAGACGATTTCATAGGACAGATTGGTATGAGAATTATGCAGAGGCCTCAAGGGCCAGCAGTATTCTCTGATGAGGATGGAAAGTTTGATAAGGATGCAATGAATGAGTTTATGAACAAAATCTATATAGAGAATGTATGGTGTTTTGCAAAAAATAAGACTATAGACTTGTTTCCCAAATCAGGCAGTTTAGAGGATTTCTTTGCATGAGCTTAACACCAATAGAAGAATATGATGGAATAAAGTATAAGAGAGATGATCTTTATGCCCCCTATGGTGAAGATTTTATTACTGGTGGTAAGATTAGACAATGCAGAGATTTAGTAGAGACTAATTTAGAATATATCCATGCAAAATGTGATAGCACTATTGCAACCGCAGCTTCTGTTATATCACCACAGTCACCTATTGTTGCTAGGGTTGCATTTGAGTTTGGATTAAACTCTATAATTGGATTTGGTAATACAACCGTAGATAATGCAAGAAAACAGATAGGTATACAATGGTGTGAAGAATACAATTCTGAATTGATTGTTCTTAGTGAGTCTCAAGGGTTTAATAATGTACTTTATTCCAATCTAAATAAATTAAATGAAGAAAGAAAATTCTTTCCAATATTGTTTGGGTATGCGGCTCAGATTTATCGTTCTTCTATTATTACCAGAATAGCAGAACAAGTAAAGAATATAGAATGTGATACTCTTTATGTTCCATTAGGAAGTGGTGTTACTTTTACAGGCATTTTAGAGGGTATAAAGATGTTTAATAAGAAGTTTAGGGTTGTGGCATTACAACCTTTTGGATATGATCGTAGAGAATCGATACACAGAAATTTAGAAGGTATGCAATGGGAATATGATTATGAATATCATACTGGTAATTACTCATACCATAAACTTTTAAAGAAAAATGTAGGCTTTGAATTAGATATGATTTATGAATCCAAAGCTTGGGAGATGATGAAAAATTTAATAAATGAGAGTGAAAATTCATGTTTCTGGATTATTGGAAATAGTAATGTTATACGATGATAAATTTTAATGAATTAAGTAAATGTACAAGTGATGATTTTTACAAAGTGTATTCAGAATCAATAGTTGATTGTAAAGAAGAAATTAAATTTGTGCAAAGAGAAAAAATAAGTAGATATGGTAATGAATATATTCTGCCCTCAGAATATACATACGAATATAATAAAATTTATCAAGACAGAATGAGAAGATTGGTTATTGTAAAGGTAAACAATGATAAAGTTTTTATAGTATTAAAACGAGTGCAAATGTTTCAACATATTTACAATCGTGTAGAAGGCCTTCCTATTAGTTACTTGAAAAATAAGAAAACTGAATTAAAAGTTTTGAAGAAAATATCCAAGAATAAGTTAGCACGAAAAATAGGTGTAAATGAAATAGAAGAAATCGTTATAAAAAAGAGCTATCAATTTAGTGAGGAAATAAAAAGTTATAATTACTATAGTAATATAAAAAATAATTTTGAAAAAATAGCTAGAAATAAATGGAAACATAAAAAGGGTATTAACAAACTTTTAAAAATGTCCAATCTAACTTTCAATATTTTAGATGATGAAAATATTATGTTAGATAGTATAGATATAAAAATAATAAACAATGCATTTAATACAGGTAAAAGACAGATTAATAGTAAATCAAAGGGGTGGTTGAAGTTACAGAAATCAATGTTGAAATATCCATATTTTAATGATGACTCTGTTATTTGCTATATGTTTAAATATAAATCTATACCTGTTGCATTTGTTGTTTATATCATAGATGACACTGTAGCCCATCAAATAATTAATCAAACATCTGGTAGATGCTTTTACGATAACTTAAATCATAATGAAGAAGAACAAAAAGAATTTGACACGATAAAAAGAAAAATATCAGCATTTGTACATTATAAAACTATTGAAGATATGAAAAAAAGAAATATAACAGATGCATTTTTTGGCGGTTCTTTTGATATAGGTAAATTGGATGTTTACAAAACAATAATGAATGATAAGCAAATTTCTCATTATGTATATGAATTATAGGAGATAAAATGACAGAGAGTGTGATATACGAAACTGTGTTTGATAATATGAAAGTACAAGTAGTTGAGACAACTCATAATAGATATTTAAAGTTTGGTAATGGATTAAAACAATCATCTATGAATAAAAAGAATCCTAGAAAATTACAGCTAAAATATTCAAAAGAAATTGTAAAAGTTTTTGAACATATTCAAAATCCTAAAAATGTGTTAGTTTTAGGATTAGGTGGTGGTATATTACCTAGTTTTATTCATGATAATTATTCTGATATAATAGTTGATGTAGTTGATAACATACAAGAACTGAAAGATATAGCATACAAATACTTTGAATTGCCTGTAAGCGATAGATTAAATGTTATAATACAGGATGCAAAAGATTATGTATTGTCCACTAATAAAAAATATGATATCATTATTGAAGATTTATATAAAGATGATGGTAAACCATCATTTATTAAAGATGATGGTAGTAAATTTGATAATGATTTAAAGAATATTTTAAATGACAATGGTGTTATAGTATTTAATTATATGGTGCATCAAAGAAATTACACAAAATATATGAATAGGCTTAACTCATCATATATAACTGTTATAGAACAATTTAAACCTAAATTAGGCAGATATGGTTATAATCATATAGCATTTTGTAAAAAATAAAATTGGGCGGGAAAAAGTTCTTGACATTTGTAATTTAGTGTGGTATAATATAATTTACATCATCGGAAATAATTTCGATGATTCTTATTGTAAGTCGAAATTAGCGGGGTAAACCGCCATTCCGGCTCACACAGAGGAGATATGATGACAAAATCATCACCAGCTCGGATAATACGGCGAGAGCTTATAAAAAAACGTATTGAAATAGAAGACCTTACCATTACAGTGAAAGAATTATATGATGAGTTTTCCACTGGGAAACTTATTGTTCTGCATGTTTGGCTGCAAAGAATGTGTCGCAAATCAAATTGGCAGCTTAAGGAGTGGAAGGCGGTCAAAGAATATTTGGAAGCTTTCTTTCATGGCGAATCAAACATTCAGCCATTTTATAAGGTAAGTATTGATGTTCTGCTTTCTCAAGTCGAGGAAGATATGGAATATGTTACTGCTAATCTTAGTAAAAAAGCGTATGAAGAAATTGTTGATTCTCTTAAAAAGGAAAAGGGAGATGGCGCTGAATATGTTCTTTTGGATGGTCAAAATCGCTTGGTAGTTTGCTTGTTAGAATTTTTTAATTCTACTATAAGGTTTACTAATTATCCGAATGGATTTGATATCGAAACATCTGATATTGAAACCACAGAAGATGAAAATGGTGATACACACCATAGTATTGTTAAATCAGAATTTAAGGAAACTCTTAACGATTTTCAGTTCGAAGATTTAAGAGATTCTCTCTTTACAGACCCTGATAACAACACAGAATATTCTCAGGCTCAATGGGCTTTTTGGAATACGCCAGTGGATATGAAAGTTTGTCTCTCTGGAAAGCTTAGTGATATTGTTAAGTCATTGGTTAATTTGAACAAGAATTCGTCATGGGGTGAAATTGAACATGCTCTTGTTGAAGTAAAGCCACTTAGCTATAGAATCAATCGTGCAATTTTTATGAATGCACTTATAATTGCACTATTTGGTAACGTGGAATTGGCTCGAAATATTGCTTTTAAACCAAAAAATGATAAAGATACTCGAAAGTTTTGGAAGGGACATGTCTCCGATTGGGACAAAGGATATGATCTTGAGAAAAAAGGTCACGGTAGATTTCTCTGTGAATTGATTTATTATGTAATGAAACAGGGTCAGAATGGCTTTGGTGGTGAACCTATTCTTTGCCAGATGATTCGCAACAGTGATCAATCAGATGAAAGCTTAATTGCCTATAATAAAATCAAGAGTTTTTTAGAATGGGTTTCTGTATCATATGCATGTGTGACAACTCCTGATTTGATAAAGGCTGATAAGCCATTTTCACGGGAATTTTTGAGGTCGCTATTAATCATGATTGAAATAATGACTGATAAAAAGCATTGTCATCATTACAACTCTCCTATTAAGTTGGCTAAGGGAGTAAAGCAGATTTTGAAATCTAAGGAATTAATTGAAGAACTTCTTACTTGGCATCTTGAAAAGAAAAACCCAATGAAAACTGTTGCGAACGGCAGCTCTGTTGTTTATAATAATCCAGATTTCGATGCTCATGGTGCTCCGTTAAGTGGAACATATGCAGCAGATACACTTTCTATGTCAAGTGCTGATTGTCAAAAGCGCCGATCTGATCATATTCTTGAATTTATGAACAAGAATGATGACCGATGGCTTAAGAATAATTTCTTTAAGCCTGCCGAGATTTTAAGAGGCACTGTGTCTAAACACGCCAGAGAAGCGGCTCGTCGCAGTACTGGTGGATTGGATGGTTACACTGGTGAACCGATTTCTAGAAAGGTATCCTCTCAAGTAGAGCATATTGTTTCTCTGAACGGTCCACATGGTGGTATTAATCCAAAAACAGGAAAGCCAACTGAAACTTTGATTACAAATAAAGAAACTAATCAAGAGAAAAGCAACAAGATATAAAAAAAGTTGTGTATATGGGCTGAAAAAGAAATTGCAGTACCCCTTACTGAAAAGGAGTAAAATTAAATGACAAACGCTGAAAAAGTAAAAGAATTTATGGAAGCTTTTGGACAAGAAGTGAAAGAAAGCCCCGAACTTGCAGATCATAAAACTGCAATGTTAAGATTGGATTTAATTTTGGAAGAATATGAAGAATTAGAAGACGCTCAAGCTGAGGGGCATTTAGTGGGCATTGCAGATGCTCTTTCTGATATTCTTTATGTTGTTTATGGTGCTGCACATGCATATGGTATTCCTATAGATGAATGCTTTGATGAAGTACATAATTCTAATATGAGTAAACTAGGTGCAGACGGAAAACCTATATTTCGTGATGATGGAAAGATTTTAAAAGGCCCGAACTTTTATGAACCAGATTTGAAAGGAATTTTGAATGAGTGATTTTTTAAAAAGTGTAATTAAAGAAGTAGGGAATGAATACGCTTCTCTTGTTGCAGATGGTGTGGAAGCAGGAGATGTAGAAAGTTACATAGACACAGGTTCTTATATTTTCAATGCATTGTTATCTGGTTCATTACATGGTGGATTGCCTGCGAACAAAATAACTGCACTAGCAGGAGAATCTGCAACGGGTAAGACATATTTTCTTATGGGTATTATTAAGAACTTTTTAGATAAAGATCCTAATGCTGGAGTGATTTATTTTGAATCTGAATCAGCACTAACTAAACAACTTATTATTGACCGTGGAGTTGATCCCAAGAGAATGGTAATCATGCCGGTCACAACGGTACAGGAGTTTCGTACACAAGCACTCAAGGTTTTAGATTCATATCTTTTACAGGATGAAGCAGATCGTAAGCCCTTATTTCTTTGTCTTGATTCCCTTGGTATGTTATCAACAACCAAAGAGGTAGAGGATACAGCAGAAGGCAAAGAAACCAGAGACATGACTAGAGCACAAATTCTTAAAGCTGCATTTCGTGTATTGACTTTGAAACTGGGCCGATCAAAAGTTCCGATGGTAGTAACTAACCATACCTATGATGTAATAGGTTCTATGTTTCCTCAAAAAGAGATGGGCGGCGGTTCTGGACTTAAATATGCTGCATCATCGATTATCTATCTATCCAGAAGGAAAGAGAAGGTCGGCACAGAAATAGTCGGTAATATTATTCATTGTAAGAACCATAAGTCTCGCCTGACGGTGGAGAACAGGATGGTGGATGTTAGACTCACTTATGACAAGGGACTTGATAGATACTATGGGCTGTTAGACCTTGCAGAAAAATATGATGTTTTCAAAAAGGTATCTACTCGCTATGAACTACCAGATGGTTCTAAGCAATTTGGTAAGAGTATCATGAATGATCCAGAAAAATATTTCACAGAAGAGATTATGACTCAGCTTGAAGATTGCGCTGTCAAAGAATTTAAATATGGATAGTAATATAAAAAATAAGTATACATTTGTTTCTCAAAAGGAAGATCAATGGGCTTCTATTATGATTACAGAAGGAAAGTTCAAGGACGTAATTTACAAATATGGAAAAGTTTCAATACCAGAAGAAG
>Ga0098033_1000689_pt1 | contig 14862 bp, 17 predicted proteins | sample 1_EtaG_FD_75049 | JGI IMG/M metagenome (GOLD analysis project Ga0098033, IMG submission 75049) | Marine viral communities from the Subarctic Pacific Ocean - 1_ETSP_OMZ_AT15124 metaG | ecosystem: Environmental > Aquatic > Marine > Oceanic | place: Pacific Ocean | collected 2015-01-07
AGGTGAAGGCAAAAAACAGCCAAAAGCCAAAGTCAAAGAAGGTGAACCCGTGGGCGGTGTGCCAAAAGAGCACGGGGCAGAAGCCGCACCGAAAGAAAAAGTAGTAGAGCCACTATCTGAGGTAAAAACAGATGTTCAAACAGTAGCTAAGGAGTTAGGTTTAGAAGATTCGGATGCACAGGTTTATGAAGCTGTCAAAGATCAACCGGAAGAAAGCATAGAGCCACGACTATTAAACCTTATTGAAGAACAAGAACGTAAACAAACAGACCTTCAAGGGGAGATTGAGGAATCAGAACAAAGAAGGGACAAAATAGATCGGGAGATTGACAAGATTAATGACAGTGATCTGGATCGAAAAGAAAAGAGAAAGAAGGTAGCAGAATTAGACAAAGAATATACAGAGCTGGAAGAAAAGGAAAAGGATTTAGAAAATCAGATTAAAGAGGCTGAGGTTCTAAAAGAAAAGTACAACAGTTATTATGACGATTGGGAATATGGAAGCAAAGAGGATGTGAAAGGGCTTGTATCAAAAATGGATGCACGAATTCAGACGCGCCAACAAGTAAAAGCGGGAGCCGATATGTTTCCAGAGACAGCCGCTATTCCTGAGTTGGAGAAACCCAAGCCAGCAAAGGAGCCACGAACCGAAAAGCAGCTTGAAAAAGAAGTAGCTCCTGAAAAAACCACAAAGCTATTTGAGGAAGGGAAAAAAGAAGCTGCTGATGCGTGGGATGTATTAGATAAATTCCGCAAGAAAGCTATTGGTGAAAAACCTTTAAGCAATAAGGAGTTCCGTGATGCTGTAATTAAGCTGGCATCTGGCCTTACCAAGATGGGCGTTGCAAAAGGAGCGGAACTGGTAAAAGAACTCGTCAAGCAATTCAAAGCGAAGGGGTTCAATATTACTGAAAAAGACATCCGCGAGTATGAAAGCGAAATACCGGGCGTAAAAGAGCCACCCACTAAAAAAGCTGCACCTACAAGAAAAAAGCGTTACGCATTAAGACAGCTACAACAATACAAAGGAAATGATGCTTTAACAGATGCAGTAAAGAAAAACGGTCTTGAATATGAACCAGCATCATGGAGAAGAATAGACCCGATTGCAGGGGAATTAGTATCCAATGCTTTGAGCAGCGACAAACCCCAGAGGGCACTGGAACTGTTAAGGGAAGAGTTTCTTGACACAACACAACAGAATTACATTGACAATCCTGATTTGAGCACACTACATGCTCAGATGCTACATAAGATAATCGCTCACTATGCAGAAACCGGAGATATAAAACGGTTTCAGGAATGGAGTGGTATGTTTTCAGAAACAGGACGTGCAGCAGGTCGGTTAGTATCCGCTATGCAGGAAAAAGCCTCACCGGATGCTATAATGAATTTAGTAAGGGGCAACTTCAATAGGGGCAAAAGAGAGAAGATGGAATCAACGGGCGAATCCGGAAAAACCGTTGAACAGGAAATTAAGGACATTCAAGAGAAATTAAAGCTTAGTGATGAAGAAGTCGGACGTTTATCGAAGATTGTTGAGGACTTAACCGGTCAACTGGCTGATAAAAAACCTAAAGCACCCCCATCAAAGAAGCCAGGAATAAAAGAACGAAGAAAAGCGGCCAAGTCAAAGATTAGGTCTGCTTTGCGTGATGCCCGTGCCCAGGCCAGTGCTATGGGGCCAATCAACGTAATGTTGGATAAGAAGATGTTATCCGGTGTGAAGGAGTTGGTTGAGACGTATATCGAGGAAGGTGTTTACAAAGCATCACAACTGAAAAAGAAAGTTCTAAAAGAATTAGGATTTGACAAAGAACTTCAAACATCAGTTAAAGAAAATTGGGACAAGGTTTATGACAAGGATTTGCAGGATAAGGCAGAGGGTGCAATGTCTGAGGTTTTTGTAGAGAAGCTGGAGAAGAGAGCCAAGCAAAATGCACGTAAACGCAAGAAAAAGAAGCGTGATGCAGAGGATGTGTTGCTGGACACCTTATTAGCGAAAGTCAACGAGGATATTCCAAAAGAGAAAGGCAAAAAGCGAGTACCTATTCAAGAGCTTGTTGAGGGAATTGAGAACCGGGAGTTTTCAGATGAAGTATGGCGACAAGCGATGAGTAATGTGAAGATATGGTTAGCAGACCAAAACTTGACCGATGCAAAAAAGGCAGAGATCATGGCAAAGCTGGAAGATAGCATAGCTGGATTCATGGAAACACCGTTTGCCAACACACACCTACGAAAATCGTTGCAGCAGGGAGTTACAGACTTAGGCATTGAGTTAGAGAAAGTTGTAAAAAGACACTGGACAGAACAAAACACTACCGGAGAAACTCTGAAAGAACGGTTAATAAGCGAATTAGGACTATCGGAAGCGGACGCATCATTTATTGAGAACCGAATATCCAAAGAAGTCTCTGAGATGATGGAGGGTAAGCGAATAAGTGAAATCCGAAAGGCTTTAGGATTAGACGAAAACTTAAATCCAAAAACTAAGAAAGCCAAAAAAGCTAACAGGGTAGTTGATAAGATCATTGAAGGAATAAATCTTGGCATGTTGGAAGATTCGCGGTTTCAGGAATACTTTGCAGAAAAGTATGGATTTGGAAGTCTGAGCGCTAAGTCTATTGAGATGATCAAAAAGTACAACGACTTAATCCACATTCACAAAGGGAACGAGTTAAGCCGACAGTACACAAAAGAGTTGATGGATTTTATCACTACATTAAATCCTTATGAAGCCTCGGTGGTTTTTAACACGATACAAACACTAACCATACGCTCACTTTTGACAGGACTTAGTACACTAACAGTAAATATTCCAATTGGATCATATTTGTCGTACTATTCTAATCTGATACCAAAGATTGCATCTAATCCCGTAGCATGGGTAGAGGCACAAAAAGCCTTTAATAAATCAGGGCTAAAAGGAATAGGGTTAAGGTCGTTTTGGGATGTAATGAGAACAAACTTTAATATTCTTGACGAAGGCGGCTCTAAATTTGAAGAACGACCAGATGCAAGGGGGGACTTGTTAGATCATTACCTCAACAGCTACTCCCCAAAGAAAATGCGTCAGCAGTTCAAGGATGCGGATACACCGGCAAAGAAGATGGCGGCCCTTGCTGGAATTACGGCAAAGTCCTTCAGGCAGGTTTACCAGATAGCCAACTTCGCCAAAGCATGGGATGTTATTATCAATCATCCGGGAAGTGAGGTCGCTTTTTTCATGGATGAATACGCAGAACAAGCAAAAATAGCGGGTAAAAGCGGGCTTGGTACAAGATTTAATCCTTTTGGGGCCAAGAAAATAACCGAAGCCGTTAAGAAACAAATGGCCTATGATACGGAGACCAAAGCGGATATTGAAGTCGAAGTAGATTCGGAGATAGCAAACATGAAAGCTCGTGGAGAAAAAGTAGGCATTGGATTGAAGAAGCGACTGATGAAGGAAAAGATGAATGAAAGAAGGGATGAGGAAAAAGTAAAACGCGCATTGGAGTTTGTTAAGTCCTCTACTTTAATGGAGGCACCAAAAGGTTTTACGGGACGAGCCTATGAAAAAGTTGTCACGGGATTGGGGTTAAAAGCTGGAAAAGAAGATACAATCGGAGCCATGGTAAAAACAGCGCTCAAGCTCACCTTTGGATTGTTTTTAAGAATTAGCACCACATCCTCACAACGGGTAATAGAGAACATCCCTGGAGTGGGCTTAGTAACACCGGGCATATTTTGGGATTATCAAAAAGTACCCGTTGATCCATCTAACCCAAAGGGAGAACAAGGATGGGAAGTAGTAAAACAAAACCCAAAGGTCAGAAATGAACGGTTAGCTGTTCACGCGATGGCAACAGGATTAATGGCGGCAGCGGCAATGAATATGTTTGATTGGGACGAGGACGAAAAAAGATTGAAGCTAAACCCCGACAGGTGGATTGACATAACTGGATTTGGATTTGGGGATTACCACAGCATAGACGAACTTCATAGGTTGGACGAAAACGAAGAAATAAGAAAGCGAAAGAACTTTATAATCTCCATTAAGATCGGAGATGAGTGGCACGACATACTTCCTGCACGACTGATACCACAATTGCTGCCAGTAATAGGAATTTTAGGAGGAATGAGAGACGAAGCAGAGTTATACAACAGCAAATTCAAAAATAAAGAAGTATTAGAACAGTTCACTTCACATTTTACGGACATAGCGCTTGCAACGACAGAGCAAACATTTAACACATGGCCTAAGCTAATAACGAAGTCAGTTTATGCCGGACAAAGAGAGGGTGCGTTTGGAATTGCCAATGTATTTATGGAACAAACAGCGATACCGTTAAGAAGTGCAGTATATCCAAACATATTCAAGGACACCTATAATGAGATCGAGGCATTAAGGGGCGAAGAAAAAAAATCAGGTCAAGGATGGGTGAATATTCTAACAAAAGACATCCCATACCTTGAGGATATGTTTTTGGAAACACCATACGATCACTTTGGGCTTCCAATCAAAAAAACAAGCAAAGTAATAGCCTCATTAAAAGCGAATCCACTAACCGCGATAACGATAGATAACGTAACGGATTTTAAAAACATCAATGAGGAACGATATGAGGACATATCCCACCAACTAAAGATGGAGTATCGTCCGAATGTTAAGATTCCGGATTACTGGCCGCGAGAAATAGACGGAAAGAAGTTAGACCGCCCCCTAAAAGTACTTGGGTCAGAGGTTTACGGAAAAAACATGCGTCAAGAATGGAAGAAGGGCTCAAAACATGTAAAGAATGAAAAAGTTGACGATGAAAAGTTCCAAGAAAGGCTCGATATGTGGCATGAGAGATCAGAAGAAGCAGCAAAAAAAGCAATTAAAGAAGCACAGAAGGAGTTGAAAAAGAATAAATAGTATTTTTGACGCATGGCAGCACCAACCTTAAATTTTGACATTTGTTCAGCCAGTAATTGCAAGAGTGTCAATATAACCCCAACAACAGGAGTATATGATGTCTCATCAAACACAGGAGGTTGGGGATTTCCAAACAATGCAATCGGAGATGCAGAGACGGCAACGCTGTTATTGCAGAGCCAAGACCCTGATACGGGAGCATTGACCAATTCACCTTCCGGGTCGATAAGTGTATTTACTGGAAGCCCGGATGTAACGACAGGAGTATTACCAAATATCACGAATACAGTTCAGTTAGTCACAGCAGAAGAATTCGGATACGGGACTGATTCTAAGTTTGCAGATGGAATTTATCAACTTACTTACACAGTTACCGGAATTGCTACCCCATTTACTTCCTCGGTTACAAAAACGATTTTCCTCTATTGTCAGATCTTATGTTGCTTTCAAGAGAAGGCATTTGCCACGAGAAACGGGAGAGACAGAAACAGCACGGAGTGGGGAACCTTTATAGAATTAAGCAGAACCGTAAGAGCGATGCAAGGAGCAGCAGATAGCGGTGATGTTAATACTTTTGCAGAAGCATTAGAATATGCACAAAAACTTTGTACCGGCTGCGGGTGTGGCTGTAATTAATCAATAACTATGGCAACAGGATGTCCATGCACAATCACAACACTGGCAGCTCCGATTGGGCCAGCAGGAGCACAAGGCGATTTCGGAGGTAATTCCAGTAAGTGGACTTACAGTACAGGTGGCGCTTCCAATGGAGCGTTAAGGCTCACACCAGGAAATACATTATCTGCTATTACACAGATCAATGTCAATCAGACCAATGCGGATACGGTAAGTATGACGGCTTGGTTGAATACCATTTCACAGAATGACACGATACGAATATGGAAGGAAGGTGATCCAAGCATATTTGCTACCTGTACAGTGGGAGCTATTTCAACATCTGTTCCGGAGAGGGTTATTCCAGTTACAGTCGTGGCAAGTAATGGGACAGTAATCAATGGGGATTCGATTATTTTAAGCCATCAGGAGATTGGGCCGACAGGAGCGCCAGGGGCAGGAACAAATGGAACATCGGTTATAGAAATTGATTTCTCGAACACAAACATTCTACAAACCGTAGCCTACAATCAGTTTTTAGTACCAACAACAATTGATGCCAATACATTCTCCACGGTAGATGATACGTTGAAGATTGAAGGAATAATCCTGACAGATATTAATGATGCTGCACGAACAGCAGACTACAAGATTGAGTTTATAGAAGGTGCCAATACAACAGTTTTGATAGACACCACCTTGGCTGCCGATTCGATTTATTTCCTTCCACAATTGTATGGAGTAAAGTTTGAGTTCTATCTTTCAATGGCATCCGCTACGACCTTACAAACGTATCGGGAGTCAAGTCATATTTCAAATTCAAACAATGCACGGTACACCAATCGGAATGAGTTAACCATTCTTAGTAGCACCATTTCCATCACCAGTGCAGGTCCGGCAACCACATTTAGCAATGCAGCCACGATAAAATTCAGTGGAGCGGTTGATAATGCGTTAGATGCAATCAAGCTGGCCTATTTCAAAATAACCAAATTAGTTAAGTAATGCCATTTCCAAGTACAACAAGGTATTTCACTGTACCCGCAGGAGGGTTTACAGATACCATAGCAGCCCAAGACCCTGTAAGTGTAGTTTACATTGACGGTACTGTTGTTCTTGCAGCAGGATATACATTAAGCGTAACCGGAACACCAGGTAAGGGAGATCGTTTACTCGTGGAATGGGATGCAGTAGTAACCGTAGGCGCCTTTGGGGTAACTATTCTTGGATTGGCTTTAACAGCCCAACAAGCACTCAAAAATCTTACACTGACCTGTATTTATGATGGAGCAGCGTGGAAGGTAGATGTTCATCCGGACTTCAATCAGGCAGAAATAGTTTCAGACAAGAATATTATCAGTGGAAGCGCAACAACTGGAATCTCATTAGCTAAGATGAGGGATTTGGCTCGTGGCTCTCAGATTGTTGGAAATGCTACTAACCGTCCCACGGCACTCGATCAAAGTGGAGCAGGACATTTAGCCATAGGAGACGGTCATGACATCGTAGCCAATGCCATGAGTGGAGATGGAACCTTAGCCTCCACAGGAGTAATGACTATTGCAGCAGGAGTTGTAACAAACGCCAAGTTAGCTGACATGGCCGCAAATACGGTTAAGGTCAGAAATGCGAATAGTTCGGGAGTTCCAAGTGACATAGCATTAGCCACGACACAACTACTTATTGGAGATGGAACCGGTTTTACCGCAGCCTCATTGAGTGGAGATGCTACAATGACCAATGCAGGAGCGGTAACAGTCTTGACTATTGAAACAATGACTGTTTATTTGGACTTCACGGCAGCCGGATTTATTGGAGATTATATCATCAGGATGCCAGATGCTTGTGATGTTACACATTTGAGAGTGGCGATTAATGGAGCTACGTTGCCAATTACCGATGATATAACGGTAACACCAAAAGATGACGCGGGAATAACAATGAAATTGGGTGCGGTAAATGCAGTGGCGACAATAGCAGCAGGAGCCGGGTTAAATGCGACAACCGATCAGGTAATTGACACTGACAATTCGTTTACAACAGGACAGACCATGACACTTACTACTGCTAAGACCACGCCAATAGCAGCATTGTCAGCCACGGCTACAATTACTTACACAAGAACCTAATGGTACGCATATTTGACTTAGGACTTGATAAAGACTTACAGACAAGACGAATAAAGTAATTAAATAAACATCTTTGAGCCATGGCAACAACAGTATATAGAGCAACAAAAGAGGACAAACTCCCTTATGTAAGAAGGTCGTACAAAATCGTAATAGATGACTATGATGCTTCTGGAGGCGATACAACAATCGCTTTGGATGGTACAGACTTTCCACTTGGGAAGATTGCTGTGTTTACAATTCAATCTGTTACATTGGATGCAGCAGACAGTACAGTACAGTTCCAGGGAAGTATGGACGGAAGTACATGGTTTGATGTAGGAGGACTACAAACATTGGCAGCCTCAGCAACATATTCAGTAAGTGACACGGATACAGTTTGGACAGAATATCAGGCTGTCTATACAGTGAACAGTGTAACAGCCGGAACAGTAAGGATCAAGGGACAGATCAAAGAGTAATGGCTTTAACAGCAGCAATTGTAAATAATGCTTTACCCACTATCTCGGCCATAGCCACGGATAGATTCAAACAATATTTGGATGGGTTGAAGTGTGGTCGTGGCTGTGAAACTAATCTTGAAGAATCAGAGTATTTGTTTGCTATTGCCGATGCTTTGAAATACTGGAATATAAACGACACAGACGCGGACAAATGCTTGACAGATGAAGAAGTTGAGTTATTGATCAATATAGCGTTGAGCTACGGCAGTCAGCCGTGTAGTTTTTATTCACAACCGAGTTAGCCATGAATAAAAAGAAGCCAAAAAAGAAAAAGTATTGAACCCCGAACAATTAGAAGCCGTCCGTAAGGTGGCTAAGAAAAACCCCAATGTAGAAGCACTCCTGAAAGAATACGAGGAATTATCTGCTTCTCCCCAGACAACGTTTTATCAGCCTTTTCTCATGGCGAGTCGTAAGCTATGTAAATTAATAGCAGCCGGGGATATTGACTTTGAAAAACCGGAAACAAATGGCCTGTTCAGAATCATGGAAGTGGGGACTAAAATATTCAGCAAAGTCGCACAGGTAAAGGCCGGGGTGAGCCATGAGAAAAAGAAACCCGAAGAAGAAGAGTCCGAAGAAGGAGCACTCCTTGAAGATTGGGCATCCCAAGCTAAAGCAAAATAAAGGATACTGTGTTAGAGAAAAGATTATTTTTGTGAGAGCAAAAAATCTTAATTCTAATGGAAACACCTTTTATTCAGCTACTTATCTTCTTTTTAGTAGCAATCTTCGGGCACCTGGCACACATCCTTACAAAGCTCGTTAAGCTGGAAAAGCTAAAAGACTTCACTTTAAAAGTCTGGATCGAAAAGAACATGTTTAACACCATCCTGGGATTGGTCTCAACAGTATGTGGGATCTTCATATTGTATGGCATGGATCAACTGAACTATGCCACAGCAATATTAGTTGGTTACACCGGGGATAGTTTGATCAAGAATGCAGCCGCTAAATTCAAACAAAAAATAAAATCAAATGACGGAGACGGTAAATAAGGGGAAGGGTTTCATGGATTTACAGATCACCATCAAAGAGGTGGTCACGATTGTAACCATGGTAATAACCGGCCTATTGGTGTGGAACGACAAGGAGAAGTCAATAAGTCGTTTAGAACAAGATAATAAGTACATTCGTATAGAAATGAACGAGGTGAAAGATCGGTTCCAAAAACAGCAGGAAGTCAATGAAACAGTAATCCGCTTAGAAGCAAACATCAAAGGCATTGAAGAACGCACAAAACTCATTCTTGATCTTCTTCAAAATCGTCCTCGTTAGTTGTTGCTTTATTAGTTCCAAGCAGGAACCCATAAAACAGGATACAACGCAGGCAGATACTTTAAGGGCAGCCCCTCCTCTAATATTAGAGGATACCACGATTGAGTTTAAGATACAAAGAATGGAGAGCGAGGTTGATTCTATTTATTATTATCAGGATCAGATAATACGACTACTTTGTCCACCAGAAGAACAATAAAAATGGCAAGTTTTTTACCAGCATACAAGCTGACGGCACAAGCCGAAGGCGGATATTCAAATGACCCTAATGATTCCGGAGGAGAAACCTGGAAAGGAATAGCCCGGAATCATCATCCAAATTGGGAGGGGTGGGCGATCATAGATGCACACAAAGAAATCATTGGAGTAGGAGTAACATTTAAGGCTACGTGCCACGAGGATAAAGACCTTGAAGAAGAAGTTCTACGGTTCTACGAAGAAGAGTTCTGGAACAAGCTAAAATTATCCCAAATAAGCTCACAGGAAATCGCTAACGAGGTTTATGACACTGGAGTGAACCAAGGTGCTGGAATGGTAGGCAAACAGTTCCAGGGAGCATTAAATCTTTTGAATAATAATCAAAAGCATTTCTGCGATATTCATGTAGATGGGATCATAGGAGGCAAGACCATTGCAGCGTTTAATGACTACATGGCTACGGCTTCTTTTTCGAGTCGTACCGTGGCACGTAATGAGAAAGTATTTTTGAAAGTATTAAATGGATTACAATTTGTTCGGTACAAAGAGATTGTAGAGAATAATCCAAAGAAGGAAGTATTTTTTCATGGTTGGGTGAACAACAGGATAGAATGAAGTTCTTCTCAGATGTAAAGACAATCATCATCTTCATCCTTTTCGGGGTAATAATCTGGTTATCCCAATGCAACAGTGGGCAGCCGTTCATATCCTTTGGAAGCGATTGTCCTGAGATCAGGGACACAGTAGTAAGAGTAACCCACGATACACTTTACCCAGACACAGTTTATAAACAGTTAATTGTTGAGAAGCCGTACCCGGTAGAGAAAGTTGTACCGGTACAAGTACCCATACAAGTAACAGAATTTGTTACCCGTGGAGACAGCGCTTTAATAGATAGTTTGCTTCAAGCATTTTACGCACAAAATATTTACGGAGACACAATATCTGACGATTCGGTAGAGATTTACATCGAAGAAACGGTATCTGAGAACCGGATTCAGGAAAGAAAAGTTGGATATCGCCTTCTGTTTCCTGTCATCTCCACGACCAAATCAACTTTATTGAATTACGTACACAAGCGTAGAAATCAATTCTATTTAGGAGGGGTTTTCGGGCCGGCATTTCCAAATGAAGTAGGGTTTCAATATGGGCTAAAAGCCACGTTTGTCGGGAAAAAGAACTACATGATTGGGGCAACATACAGCCGCGTTCAGTCAGCAGATTTGAACACCAATTTCTTACTTGTTGAATATTCTCGTCTGATCACATTCAGGCGAAAGGGCAAGAAATAACTTGCCTTTTAAATTCAACATACTTTACATTTGTCCCGTCAAACCAAGCACAAGTTTTGAAATTAAAATTAGAAGGACGTGGACACTTGTATGCCACAACAACCAGAGGGGAAAAATACCCTGTCATTCCTTATGCAGCAGCATCGAGGATACTTAAAGTGGAGTTGAGTAGTATTTCCCACATGGTTCGTGATGAACGCCTGGACTATGTAGAGCCGCATGTCATGAACAACGAAACTAACAGACCATTCAGGATGATCGTTGTGAACGAGCGGTTTAAAAAAACCCAGAAGAACCGTAAATTGAAACTTGCCAAAAAAGCCAAATCAATTAAATAAATACAGCCAAATGGAAAAAACTCAAAAACTAACGATTGAAGATGTTGTTCCTTCACAACCGGAAGAGAGCCATGAGCCACCTACAATCGTCCCCAACAAAGAATCAGATGCCAAACAACTAAGAGCCTTAGCGTCTGCTTATGATGGAGTAGCAGCCCGTTATTTCCAGGTAACAACACCAGCCGGAAAGAAGGCCAAAGAAGTAGCACAGAAGCGATTGGAGACATTGGTTAATGGTTTGGTATCAGCAGCAGAAAAGTTAAACTCAAACGTATAAAGCCATGAGTGTAAGTTTACACATAACAGCATTTACACCAGATACTGATTCTGAATTTCAGAAGCATAAGAAGGTGCTCATGGTGTGCAAAGAAACAGGAGTATCATTACCTCCGGAAACCGCAGAATACTTTGACAGCACAACTCCGTATGACGCCCTGTTAGATGAAAGATTAGAAGTTGAATTGGAGAAAGACAAGCATTACAGAGATTATTGGAGTGATACTGAGGACGGCTATGAATTGGACTTAAATGATTTGCCAGACGGTGTATCAAAACTTCGGATAACATTAGGCTAATCGTGCCATGAAGAAAAACATCAACATAATCCGTATCCCCTTTAGGAGTCCGGAATGGTATAAGTTCCGTGGCACAGGCATTGGAGCCTCAGATGTGCCTATTGTCATGGGTCTCTTACCGTACCGTCCAACAAAGATGGAGTTATACCATCAGAAAGTAGGAACAGAAGTCATTCCACGAATAGAAAACGAAGCCACATTTTGGGGAATTGAACATGAAGATAAAGTAGCGGACATGTGGCAGTATTGGGATGGAGACCCTAACATGTATATGAAGAACCGGTCAGAAGATCTCCGACAAAGAAGATGCAGAAACTTGAATGGGATTATTCAGAATCCCAAATACCCATGGCTCTTTGGGGATGTGGACAGGTTAATGAATATAGGAAGCGCCCGGTTGGATACAGGAGAGATTATCAACCATGAGTGTCCATTGGAGTGTAAAACTATCAGCCACTATGCAAGTAACATGTGGAAAGATGGAATACCACGATACCATTTAATTCAGTTGATTACTTACATGTTGATACTGGAAGTTGATTATGGAGAGATAGCTACTTTAAAAGATGCTCGTCACTTTGATGTTTTACCCGTGGCATATAGTGAGATCATAGCTGAACAGATCATTGAACAAACAAGGAAGTTCTGGTATGACCGGGTAGTTCCAGCTAAAGAAGCATGGGCAGAATATCAGTCATCAGGAGCCACGAAGAAAAACAAATTCAAAGCAGAGATTCAAAGATTAGAACCGGAACCGGATGCGAATCCCAAGTACATGGAATACCTGTCAGAGAGGTTTCAGAAAGAAGATGAAACAATGGAAGGAGAGATGAAGCACTTCCAGTTGGCCAAAGGGTTAAAAGAGATCACAGCATTTATAAAGGAAGCCACGAGTATCAAAACCCGAATGCAGAATCATTTAAGGAAAGCCCACGTAGATAACAAAGTAGAGAGAATAGACTTCGGAGAAGAAGGGTACACCAGATTCTACGGTAAGGAGAAGCAAACTAACCGGACATTGGATAATCGTGTCAAGCCGTTAGACATGGACGAATTGAAAGACATGAACCTAATTAAGTTCCAAAACCAGATAACATCATGGGAAAAAGAAAATGTATAGCGACTCTTGCTAACCCAGGGTTTGATGCAATGGCATCCATGTCAGAGGAGGGTTGTGCAGAGCCACAAACAATACAAACGGATTGTATATTCCACCAGTGGGGTGACAGACTAAACCGCAGCACCAATAATGGCCCTTCAGTGATAGTGCTTTCTGAAACCATTGGTATAGTCGAAGAAGAAGAGACCGGACAAGTCCATCGGGTTCACCCAGACAGAATTAAGTTCACCAATTAACCATAAGCCATGAGTAAAAAGATCGAATTAACAGAAGAGCAGTTAGCCAAGTTTGCTGTTTGTGTTGCAGCCTCAATAGCAGACCAGGACGGTCATAGAGTCCATATTAAAAAACTATACAAAGACTATCTGGAAGATGTTGTATCACATAACATTCATGAAAAGACAGACGAGATATATGACTATTTACGTGAAAAGGAAACAAAAACCACAAATTAAGCCATGCAACAACTAATACCAATCACAGACTACGGCAAAGCCTTAGAATCAAAATCCCTTCAAGACAAGTTTGAAAAGAATCTTCAAGACTCATCAGTCGTTTTAAACTTTCAAAGGGAATGCACATTTGCTATTCAGGCAATCAAAGACAACCCGGGATTACAGAAGTGTTCTCCTGCCACGGTAGCAGACTCAATCAAAAAAGTCAGCCTGACAGGGTTGAGTTTGAATCCACTATTGGGACATGCCTACATGATTCCACGAAGAACAGGAGGAGTAATGAAAGCATGTTTGGATATCGGCTACCAGGGATGGATACTTATTGCTCATGAGTCCGGATTTGTGAATGATGTATTCGCACAGATTGTTTATGAGAATGAAGTAAATAACGGAGGGTTTACAGTTGAATTGGGATCCACGAATAAAATAACTCATACACCCTATTACATGTTAGGACTGGATGAGGCTACTCGTGGCAGGAAATTCGGGGTGTATGCAACAGTAGTATTGAGTAATGGAACCACGAAATCAGAATTCATGACAGCCGCCCGTGTTCATGCAGTAAGAGATCGTTCACAAGGCTATCAGGCAGCAAAGAAGTACAACAAGAATACTATCTGGGAGGGTCCGGATGAAGAAAGGATGTGGCAAAAGACTGCAATCCTGAATGTGTTGAAGTATGTTCCTTCAAAGAACCTTTCCCAAAGAGAAAGAACAGCATTGGAGTTATACAATGAAGATGTTGATTTGGTTGGTGAACAAGCTCGTGGCACTGCGAGTAAGAGAGCTACATCAGCCGTTCAGGATTTGGAAAATGAAGTACAACCAGAGACGGTGGATGTGAGCCATGAGGAAATCAAAGAACCAGTTGAAAGAGGGTGTCAGGAGTATAAGAATCTCCTGAAGAAAAAAGTATCAGAACTTCAATCTGAATTGGGACAGAAGATTGACTACAAGAAAGTGCCTGATTCTAAAAGCAAAACAGTATTAGCAGACCTGTTGTACGCGATTAACCATGATACACTTCAAGAATATTTAACCACAGTATTTCCCGGAATAGAAGGAGACCTGACCAAGATGGTTCGTTTGGAGCCCACAGGAGAGGTTGACAGCCGTTTACTTGACTACCCGGAGTATAATGGTGAGCCACGAAAATTAGCTCAATACAAGGGCTTATTTGTTCTTTTAGAAGGATTAAGGGTAGGAGATAACTTTCGGGCTAATATGCAGGGAGCGGAGTTAAAATGGAATTCCTTAGATCATCTGTGTAAAGAAGGGACGTTGATGGAGATAACAGAGGTGATAAATCTTTATGGAGTATGACCGATTACAAACAGTTTAAAGGAGCCATGAGTGTACCTGAATTAACAACCCACATAAGAGCCATAGAGAGTAGGGAGGGTTTCAGAATAGAGAAGGAGTATAATCGTTTTCAGCGCTTTGTCTCATGGCTCAT
>Ga0098033_1000690_pt1 | contig 14860 bp, 25 predicted proteins | sample 1_EtaG_FD_75049 | JGI IMG/M metagenome (GOLD analysis project Ga0098033, IMG submission 75049) | Marine viral communities from the Subarctic Pacific Ocean - 1_ETSP_OMZ_AT15124 metaG | ecosystem: Environmental > Aquatic > Marine > Oceanic | place: Pacific Ocean | collected 2015-01-07
AATATGAATTCTTGAAGTAGTCAACAAACTCAGGCTTCTTGACAAGCAATTTTGCCTGAACATCAATAGGCATAAGCTTATCCAACATTGCAGCATATGTGTCTTGCTCTATCTCACCAGCATCGAGTTTATCCATCAACTCTTCTATCTGCCTATACAGGAACTCCTTAGCCACCTTGATCAAAGCCCTGTCTCCAATCTTCATTGCCCCCGGCTTCGACACACCAATTTCATCGCCAATCTCTTGCCAAGTTTTTCCACCAGCCTGACCAACATTTTCTCTCTCTCTGTATGCTTCGCCCAGCTTGTTACGTCTAATCTCGCTCAAAACAATCTCTTTTATTTTGTCAATGCTTTTCATTTCTCAGTTCTCCATTAAGTTCCTCTACAATATAAGTATAGGTCAATACAGCAAAAAGACCACTTATTTTTCAAATCTTTCAAACTTCTCCGACAAAAAATTGCCAGCAGAGAACTTACCAAACACACTCAGGCTGGCTTTAGCGAAACTCTTCATCTCATCCTCAGTAATATCATCGTCTGTCAGGTTTGAGAACAACACCTTAAATGTGAAATCAGATCCATAGGGAGACATAAGATCTTCTGAAACATGATGATAAAGAACGTTCATATATGAATAGGTTGCTCCATAATCCAGAGCCTTCCCATTGTACCCAACCCTAATTTCATTACCGGCTTCATCCTTCCACATTACCGTGTTGACAGAGCTAAATCTCCCATTTTTTATGGAGTCATAGGCTGTTCTTAGATCGTGCAAATTATCCTTGTGGTCTTCATCAACCTTGCCTGTCTCAAGCAACGAACTTAGGACGAGTTTGTAGTCCTTGAACATATTGAACAACGGCTTTACCACATATTTATAGTGCTGCTTCCTGTTAACATCATTCAAAAAGTCTATATACCCGACCTTCTTGTTGTCAATATATTGGGCTACCCTTTCACCATTCTCAATAATCTTGAAGTGATTCTCTCCGTCAAGGAACTCTGCATTTGGCTCAATGATGTAATAAGCCTTCATTTCCATATCATCCGATATTTTTTTCTTGTTGCAGTCCTTGAGGATATACGGTCTTAGGGCATAGACCAATGTTTCCATAGTCTCTTCATCTGGATAGTCGTTGAAGTTGATCGCTGAAAGTTTACTGTTGCTCCTTACCAGAGAATCAATAACACCATTGGAATATAGCTTGTCCCTAAACTGCTCATACAGCTTACTATTCTCAACCACTATAGCTACATCAACTGAGCTTTTTTCTGTACTTAATGGTGTTATCGAACTACCTATTACAGCCCCTGTTTTAATGCAATCCTTGGTGAAGCCTAATTCATCGAACGCTTCAAATATCCTATCAACAAGAACTTTGCTGCACCTTGGAGTTATTGACACCCCACCAAATGTTTCATCAGTGCCCACATTAAAGCATGGGTTGCCGTTCCTGTTGTATTTGTCCAGTATACTCTCACTAAGCAATTTCATCTTCATTCTCCAAGCTCAATTCCCGGTCCATTAGTAATTAGTCTGATGCCATCGGTAAAATCCAAAATATTTACGCCTCTAAACCGGCAAATCAACCACCGCAACATTTACACCGCTACCAGCCTATCAAAAAGAAAAGCAAAAACCTCACGCTGCGTTTTTTTATTTCAAACTACCGCTAAGCACGCACTAATCCATGCTTACGAAAGAGCCTTTTTAGCTCCCTGATCTAAAACCTCATTATCAACACTGGACCAACAACCTTGTTATCATCAGATGCACAAGCAGTACTGGCATGCTCACAATTTGGAGATTCGCACACCTTCACACATGGACTAATCGGAGATACCCCCACATACACCTTATCACCAACAGCGGTAGCGCAACCACATGTCAACATCATAAAGAATATAGCGATCATGGCGGCGAAGATCATTCCAAAAATAACAACAAGTGCCCTGTATGTGTTTTCAAGCAATTTCATTTTCCAGTCCCAATTTCATCAATAAGACCATACTCAAGGCATGTGTCAGCATTCCACCACATATCCTTCTTTAGAATGTTCTTCAATTTCTGCCTTGGAATCTTAGTGTTGTCTTTGTAAATACCATAGATAATTTCCATCAACATCTCTTGGTTTTGCTGTTCATCAATAAGCTCATGATACTTGCCCCAGAACATGCTGCTCATCTCATGAATCAACATACAGCTATGTGGAGACATATATCTTTCCTTGCCGACAACAGATAAAAGTGTTGCTGCTGAAGCTGCACAACCCTCAACAATGGTGATAATTGGAATGGAACAATTGAGAATCTTGTCAACTCCCGCCATTGCTGCGTGAACTTGCCCACCATAACTGTTTATGTGAAGATAGATGGGTATCGTCCCAAGCGCAATGCCAAACTTGGTTGCGGTCAATTTAAGCCCACGCTCAATCTCTGAGATTTTCTTGTTTAAGGAGAGGACACTGTTTCTGTCAACCTCAGAATAGAAGTAGATGTGATTATCAACACTGGTAATTGATTCTGGAACCTTGAAAATGTCTGAAAGGGCTACAACTTCACTGTCAACATCCTCCGTTTCCTTCAAAATCCAGCCTTGGGGATTCTTCTTCATGTCATCAATATCCATATTCGTTCCTCCAGCAAGTAGTTAACATCCACGTATAGTATAATTATAGATCAGAACCGACCAAGTGTAAACATATTATCTGTCTGTTGAGTAAAACCGACTGATTGTTTCGTTGTAGGCTTTTTCAATTTTCTTGATTGCTGGCTTCTTGGACAAACCAACAGGGTTCTCACTATAAAGAGTAGACAGTTTTTCATCCATCATGTCCGTCCACTCCATTTTGAACTTTATTCGATTATTTCCTCATCCACTTCCCACGATTATCTTCACTAAGACGCTGTTTCCCATCCTTGCTAAAGGTCCAAACATTAGAAAGCTCCCTCATGACAGGCAAGTCCTCATCACCATTAGAAAGAGCCATATTGATTGCACGACGATAAGACTTGTTGGCAATCTGTTTATCCCGCTTCTCAGACCTGTTTCCGCAATTGCCAATGTATGGATTCTTTTTTCGTGAACGTGACATTTCGCTGTCTCCTTTTATTCCTATGTAAGTATATATCAGGAAACTGCCAATGTTAACCAACTAATCTGACCAGTCAAAAATAGTTTCAGCACCAAACTGAAGAATGAACCAATTCAGCCAAGCATAGCATTTAGAATCAATCTTCTCATTTGTCTGAAGAAGCCTCTTAACATCAGCCACAGAAAGTGTGTGGATTGTCAAATCTTCAAGTGTACCACAATTCTCATCACTGATTTCCCCGGCGACCTCTGCAATCACATATGAAATTGACTCATCTGTTAGTCCCGGTGAATTATATAGCTGTGGAGTCTCATGGAATGTTCTAATAATTGAAAGCCCAGTCTCTTCAAACAACTCCCTTGAAACAACATCAAAACTATCCTCATCCTCACCATCCATCAACCCAGCAGGAAATTCCCAAACATAATCATTTACTGGAACACGGAATTGTCTAATCAAAACAATCTCCGCTGATTGACAAGACTCACCTTCCTTATATAACAGTGGAACAACTGCCATAGCCTTTGTGATCACATTACGTTGCACCCAATCCCACTTGTGGACCTCACCATTAAGGTCAGTGACTTCGGACATCTTCATGGTTATGTGATCTGTTGATTGTCTGTCCAATACTCTTTCAACTTTAAGTTTGCTCATCAGATTCTCCCTCATCTTCTTTGACCAGAAAAACTGTCTCTTCTGTTCTTGTGGTGCTATCATCCTCTTCCAATTCAAACCGTATAGCAGAGACATCCTCAGAGTCATCATTCTTCGCAAATGCCCTGAAAACAAATCTATACTTGTCCCTATCGGATTCTTCAATGCCCTTTGCCATCATTGTTTCTGTCCCAAGTTTCTCAAACACATCATCAGCCATATCAAATGTCCAATCATGTACAGCAGCCCTATCACCCTTTTCAATCTTGCCAATATCATAATTTGTCATCATGTTGTCAAACAACCTCTGCTTGCTCTCCACATCATAATCAACATATGAGCCAACCATCAGATACAGTGAATCATACTCTTCATGACCCATACCCTCTAAGATACCACTGTTCTTAATCAAGTAATACTCAACACCTTCAATCTCTTTCATCATTATCTCCTAAACCTCAATTATAAGCTTGTCTTCATATCCAGTTGACTCTCTGGGGTATCCTAATGCGTTAGAGACACATCTGGTGTTCCCAATCATGTTCTCCAGCCTATTGTGTGTATGTCCGTGACACCATAGCTTTGGTTGTTTGTCCAATATCAAGTTCGTCATATCGCATACATAAAAAATGTTAAACATTGCCCTCATGCCGTGCTTATACTCTTCTGCAATGCACTCTGGGGATGGTAAATGGTGAGTGATGACAACATCACTTGATTGGACTGTACTATTTAGGAACTTCATTGCTTTGGCATTTTCCTGATACACAAGGAATTCAAAGTCAGCAATCCAATTGAAGTCGTTAAGACCTTTTTTCATGTAGTTATTTGTTGGTCCGTCTTCGAACCATAGTGTTGTTCCAGCAAAGCGTTGACCATCAATTGTCGTAGTCTTGTTGTCAAGATAATGGAAATTAGACAATGCTGCATCTACCTTGCCAAAGTCTTCCCTGACCCTATCAAAGCTTGAGTCATAATACTCATGATTCCCCGGCACCATAACAACATGTGGGTATTTATCACAGAACCTCTTCATTCTATCCCCACACCAGAGAACGTTTGTGATATCCCCGGCTAAGATAAGAACGTCCACAGCAGTTGGATCAAGGCTATCTATGAATCCGACTCCCTTGTCTCTGTGGAAATCAAAATGTAAATCGCTCATTAGTTGTAGTTTCATAACTCAGTTTCCCCGTCAATTCATCAAAACACTATCGACGCAAAGAAGATTAAGAATATGATGCTACCAGCAAAATAAGACAGGAACTCCTTATTCTCCGCAACAAACCGTACAATCCTAGAAATCATAACACAACCTCACTGTGCAAGTTGAACTACACATATTATACCACAACAGTTCCCAGTGTAAACCACTAATCGCCAACAATCTTCTGAATCTCATATGGTCTAATATGACGCACCATAGAAATGCCCGAATGTGTTATTGGCTTATCGTCGCCAAGCAATTTGGTATTCGTTTTCATTGATGGCGTAGAAATCCTAACGCCATACATCTCATGTCCAATCCACCGATTCTCAGAACCACACCTGTATAGCTCTCTAACTTGACCTTTGACATCTGGATTGATTTTGAACTCCACCATCTCACCAATTTGGAACTCACACTCACTCTTATCAATGCACCCAACGAAAAGTGGCAGCATAAGACAAGCAACAACAAATAGTTTTTTCATAACAACCTCCTGAGTTATTTACGAAACCATTTATGCACATCACACACAATCAACAAGACAATAAAAACACCAAAGAATATACACCATTCCTGAACAGAAAGCATATGAAAAAGGTCCATGTTAATCAACACCATGTTTGATTCCACGACTAAAATCAACCCTCTCAAGAATGACAGGGAGAATTCGCTTGGCAAAAGACTCTACGCCAATAATACACAAAAGAGTAACCCCTATCGACTGATAGTAAGTCTTGGGAAGTTCCGCAATTAGTGAGTATACAAACACACCCACAATACACACCTGATAGTAGCCCCAGTTACCATTTCTTTTTTGGCTCACTCACTTTTGAAACCTCCATTATTATCCCTTCACTGAAATTAAAGGCTTGATGTGGTCGATAACATCAACAACCACACCTTCCTGATAAGCAATAACAGTATCTCCATCCTTATACGCATCAGGAGATTCATCAAGATTACTTCTGGTAGCATCACAGATGATTCCCTTCATGTGCTTCTTATACTTCTCCATTGAGAGGTTTTTCTTTGCAACCTTTCTACCCATCTTACGACCGGCTCCATGAGAAGCAGAGGAAAGATATTTTTCGTTACCAAGACCAACAGTGATATAAGTTCCATCCTTGCTGTTGATAGGAATCAAGCCCATCTGACCCTTATCAGCAGGAGTAGCTCCTTTTCTATGAATAACCACCCCTCCGTCTAAGACGACAGCATGGTTATGGTTCTCATTGATCATATCAAAATCATCCAACTCCAACCCAAGAACAGAAAGAACAGACTTCATCATTTCCTTTCTATTAGCCAAAGCATAATTCTGAGCATACAAAAGATCCTTCAAATAAGCTTGTCCATACTTACCTTCCAGATGAAAAAATCCATTAGGAAGATCAACATCAACAACCTTCGACAAAGCAATATAGAAAGAGGCAATCTGGTGTCCAATGTTACGAGAGCCAGAGTGGATAACTACAGAAATATATCCATCCTTATTCACACCAACTTCCAAGAAGTGATTTCCACCACCCATAGTCCCAAGCTGAACAAGTGCCTTATCGTTAATTCTTTGGTGATTTAACTTTTGCTTAGGCTTGGAGATAAGATCATTGAACTCATACCCAGCACCATTGAACTCGACATATTCCCTTGCTTCCTTGTGGCAATTGAAACCTACAGGAACAGCATCAACAATCTTCTCACGAATCTTGGTAAGCTTGTTCTTGTTATACTTGTGTGCCTTCAGGTTGGTAACAACACAACATACACCGCAACCTTGATCCACTCCAACGAACTCAGGAGAAACAACACCCTCAGTAAGTGCAACTCCACCAATAGGCAAAGTATATCCACAGTGTACATCAGGCATAATTGCAAGCTTCTTAACAAAGACAAGCTCAAGCACAGAACGAATTTGATCTTGTGCCCCTACCTCAATTTCTTCCATAGGGACAAGTGACTCCAACTTCTCTATGTTCTTCATAATATAAACCTCCAATTCCAGATATAGAATACCACACCGGAATAGCAATGTTAACCGGATCTCGTAATCTATTTCCCGTAGTTGCGCGTTTGATTTGTGGTATGGTGTTTGATTTGGTATGTTGGTATGTTTTTTCTTTTTCTTTTGTGTAATTTTTTAGAGGCTATAATGCTTGAAGACCACTTTAGGGCAGACGACACCCTTTTAAGGAATTTAGCTCAAACAAATCCCGAACCTTGTGTTGCCTTTATTGGTCGCAAGTGAAGATAGGCGATTTGGCTACTAACCAAAACACAACGACCGTGCGGCAAGCGTCCTTGGGACTCTATTTCTTGACTTGTATGGGAGAGGCGGGCTGTCCTTCGGGTGTCTCTGTAGGTTTAAATCCCTGTTCCTATCTTCTAAAAGGAGTCGTTGCTTCACCATACTCGCTGCCATTGGTATATGTAACTATATCCAATGACTAAATATTACCGCGATTTTTGTTTGGTGTAAAGTGATTTTTTAGTGTTTGCGGGAATTAGGTGGGTCAAGGGCACTAAGGATGTTCTCAACCACGACAAATGCCCCTATAGCCGGTATTGCGACACAAATTGCGATACACTTGAACACAACTAGTCCGGTGACTCCGATCACTTTCTTGGCTACGCTGTCTTTTTTATTTTTCATTCGTGGTGCTTACCCTCCGATTCTTGACAGGGCAATCAACAAAATAATAACAAGAGAAATTAGGAGTCCAATGCCGATAGAATTAACCACCAATGTGAGTAATATCCCACCCCACATACCAAGGGATTTTTTGATACTTTTGAACATGTCTCCTGCCCCGGCTTTGATTACTCGCAATAACCACATTCTTCATCTCCATTTAGGAAGTCTGAGAAATCTTCGTCCTGCTCAAATGATACGGTGTTGCAAGACAAGAGCATTTCTTCAATTTGTTCCTTGTCCTTTAGTTCTCCGTTATATTCAAAGGTTGATTCACTTAGCTCTGCAAATCCAGTATTGTCAAGAATAGAGAATACTTCTTCATCAACATGATCAGAGCAACACAGATACTCATGAAAATAGAGCTTTGGTGTAACAGTTAGCAGAAATCCATCTATACCGTCACACCAAGATAGATCAAAAAGAATTGTACCATCATCAACAAGAATTGATTCACTCATTATTACCCCTCAAATTTGATTAGCGAACGTAATTACCCAAGAAGGCTTTCCAAATGGACTTAGCTTTTTTGTTGTTTGAAAGAATACGAGAAACCTCAATGTTCTTTGGCTTCTTTGGAATTGAACGCAATTGCATCCTTGCTTCTTTTGGAGTTTTGTCGTCCTTCTTCTGGTTACACTCAAAGCAAGCCAGAACAATATTGTCCCAAGACTTCCTCCCACCTCTTGACCTTGGTATAACGTGGTCAAGTGTTGAGTCCTTTAAGGAGATAGCTTTTGCACAGTATTGGCATGTTCCCTTATCTCTTGCCCATACATTTCTACGGCTAACCTTAACGTAACTACCAACAGCATTGAACTTGTTGATAACGCCGCTTACGAAACGAACAACAGAAGGCATCTTGTATGTTCTTGTGAATGATGCAACTTCTTGATCATCGTATTCTGCGATCAATTCAGCCCTACCAATAAGGACCATGTTGAATGCCTCAAACCAGTCAACCACCTTTAGTGGCTGATATGTGTGTGATAGAACCAGTGTATCCATTTTGTTATTCCTCCGTTTTAGTTTAGGCTACCTATAATCCAAAATTAGATTTTACGGCTGCGATTAGTGCCTTCATTTTGTGGTGGTCGCCCTTGGCACTAATACCATTCGCAAAGGCTTGTCGCCTTATGGCACTAAAAAATTTCATTTTGGCATTTTGCACAGCCCTTCTGGAAACCCCCTTACTGTTCTTTATGGCTCTGACAACTTTTTTATATGCAGCCTGAACCTCTTTGTTGTTTGAAACATCCTGTAATAGACTATCTGGTACATCCCACTTTGGCACTGTTGCCTTGGCAATCTCCCCTAATAGTCTGTTTGCCACTGTTGTTATTCCCCATCTACCTTGCCTAGAGTAACTATCATATGTTTCCAACGCAACATCATCCTTGCCTTCGAAAACAAATGGTCTGTTTCTCACCCTTGTCATAAACTCGCCTTCTTTACCACCAAAGTAATTTCCGACTGGCTCTTTTATACCAAGCCCCGGCCAAGAATTATTTGTTCCCAACAGATACGGCTTGTCTGACACAATTTCTCCTGACTCATCCTGCTCTTCCATTGGGATAATGAGAACTGAGTCTTGACAGAAGTGTTGAGCCAGCTTATCCATTTCCTCAAAGAAGTTTTGGTCGTCCTTCAAGTTAACAACAAAATAGCTATCCTCCTTTACTTCAACAGCATTGTCCATCATATAGTTTTCAATGTATGTTCCCTTTACTGATGTAACCCCATACCCGTTCTTGAGCATATAGGCTCTAAGCTCTCGGTTCCTGTCCTTGTTGTTCTCAACGGTGCTTGAACCAACAACACAAGCAGCGAAGTCTTTTGTGTCATTTCTAAAGCCGGTGATAATAGCGCAATCATGGGACTGTATGTGCTGGTGAATCCGATTCAATCCAGATTCATGAAGCTTTTGGACCTCTTCCCTGATAATGCGGCGAATCCTGTCTTCGGTTAGTTTTTCTGTCATATCCATATCTCCATAGTAATTAGTCTACAATCTAACTATCATTACCATCTTCCCTTTCGCCACAATTTCTTTTGTCATTACACTTGCACCGTGTAACCCTCATTATGTGAAAATAGAACACAATGAATATAATGATAAATAGTGTTTTCATAAGAGCGACCTACCGGACTTGAACCGGTATCATCTGGATGGCACCCAAATATTCTGCCAATTAAACTAAGGTCGCTTGTTGCTGAACTCTACGAAAGTCGTTCAATAACGTAACCGTTGAGTTTTATTTTTTCACCAATTAGCAAATCAACCAAATACATGTGCTGTCGCAGTCCCGGCTCAATAAGAGTGACGATACTTTCCAAGTCACCAATATGCCTTTCGTCGCCAATCACAGCTTCAAATTTCATTTTCATCTTGCTTCCCCTATCAAACTTCAAATTCCTTTTTTAGTTCCTCATAGAGCTTTCTGCGCTCTGCCTTTTTTCTTGCTGCTTCTTTCTTTTTCTCCGCTGCCTTTCTTTCCCTATCGTATTCCTTCCACTCCTTCATTTTTATTCTGTATTCTTTCCATTCTTTTTTGTACTCTAACAACTCTTCATCATATTCCTTTCGTCTGACAGTTGCCTCAACCCCATTCCAAGTGTGCCATTCCGCATTTTCTGGTCTGGGTGGCTGAACCCCAGAGCAATCGTAATTGTATGTGCGGCTTACATAGGTGACTGTCTTCTTATCCACCTCTCCAAACTGGGAAAAGTGTTCTACAGCTTTTTCAAAGTCGTAGATGTCTCGGTGTATCTTGAGGCTGTGCCCTGCGAACTCTCTTGGCTTAACTGGGTAATAAGGCTTTTTGACTTTCTCCATCTTGCTACCTCCTTCTCTTAACCTCAACTACATAATACAGGAAAGGGGGGCAAATGTTAACTGATTTTGCGGAATATTTTAAGGGATATAGCGAACATCATCTGGGATAACAATATCATCCTCCCATGATGCCCTCATTTTCTCAAGTACATCTTCAGGGACATCATGCACATTGCCGTAATTGTTTTTGCATGAGACAAGCTTGATTTTGGCATTGTATCGTTTTGCGATTTCAATATATGGATCAACTTGCTCTTGGGTAATAAAGGTATTAGCCACAGCGATGTTTTCGCCATGAAACAAGTAAAAGCAAATAACTCCACGGCAATACATATGAGCATCAGCGGACTTGCTGGTGTCGTATTTGTATTCACCGTTAAACATAAAAAAATCATCAGCCTCTACAACGTCTGTCATGCTTTCTGTTCTGGCTAATGTTGACTTACCACTCCCCGGCAATCCACGGTATATTGTCAGTCGTAGCTCGTTGTCCATTTATTCATCATCCCCCTCTTTTTTCTCAAGCAAGTTAAGTGCCAATTTGCACAGGGCTTTTGTATCATTACTGCCTTTGATAGCAGCCTTCAATGCAGCGATTATGACTTTCTTTAGAACACCGTCAACCTTTTCTGGTTGCTTTATGACAATTGGACCAGTGTTTGGATACCAATTATCGTTGTCAGGGATGTATTCATATGGCTCATCTGTACTGGGCTTATATGGCAAACAACCATACATTGTCGTGGTCATGTCATAGGGATAATGCTTTTTGGTCATGTTATTTCTCCTGTCAGTGGATGATGATTAATGGTGTGGTGTCCCTACGGGGAACTGCCCCCCGACATCAGAGTTGAAAGCCCTGTATCCTATCTAATTAGATCATAGGGACCAAATAAACGCTGTCCTGTTTGTGTCCAGTAAGTGTCCACATAAACATATATAGTGTCCACATTCGGGATTGAACCGAAATCTTTTGATTGAGAGTCAAATATTCTCACCAGTTGAACTATGCGGACAACAATAAATAATTGGTGGGACCAGAGGGAGTCGAACCCTCATCTTCTCGGTTAAGAGCCGAAAGCTTTGCCAATTAAGCTACAGTCCCATACATGCTGGAGGTGAGTGTGGGATTCGAACCCACGGAGGACGCTCACACGCCCCCTCTGGTTTTCAAGACCAGTGTATTAGACCACTCTACCAACTCACCAACAAATCAAACAGCGGGAATTACAAGATTTGGACTTGTGTGGGACACTCACATGCCCCATCTTACTTTCCAAGCAAGCGCAATAAACCAGACTCTGCCAAATTCCCGTATATCAAATGTTACACTCTTCATTTTGACTCCTTTTTATACCCTTCTGTAGCAGCCCTAATAACCTGATCTCTGGGGATGATAATAGGATTACGAGAAACGTGAATTGTTCTAACATATTCCTCTGCATCCTCAAGGACACGAAATATGCGCCTTGTGGTAAGGTAATACTTATCGTCGTCTGTGCAAAAGACGTTGTATCCATGCTTGTTCATTTTAGGCTCCTGTCATTTCAACACTAATAGAGTCCACAGTGGAACCTTCACTCAAGCTGACATCCTGCTTGACATCATAAATACATGAGATGCTGGATGCCTTGGACTTGGTTTCCTTGATGATAAAATCAGTAATTGCTTTGCAAACTTCTGCTTCAGTAAGGATGATTACTTTTTTCATTTTGAATCCTCCAAAAAAATTAGTGGGCCCCAAGGGATTCGAACCCTTGACTTATCGGTTATGAGCCGATTACGCTAACCGCTGCGTCAGAAGCCCGTATTGAATTATTTGACCCTCACAACTTCTGCACCACGCCAGAACTTATCAACGATTTTGATAAAACCCTTGGCTTCCAAACCCTTCAATGTCTGAGAGGTAGTTGTGGTAATGAAGTCGTTCCAATAACCAGTTGCACGACTGTTTGCGTATTGGCTGGTTGCAACATAAAAACTAATCTGACCAACCAGTGGCTGTGTTACATGAAGGAATTCTTTTTGATTGTCTGTAAGATTCATTGTTTCTCCTTTTCAATTTCTATATACAGTATAGCAGGAGAGGTGGGGAATGTTAACTGAAATTGGAGATTATTTTTGGTAGGGGATACTGGAATCGAACCAGTTCATTCAACCGCGTAAAGATTGTGGAATCCCATTCTCCGTCAATCCCCCTTGAAAAATTGTGGTGCCCATAGTTGGAGTCGAACCAACACGCCTTGCGACACGAACTTTTGAGATTCGCACGTCTACCAGTTTCATCATATGGGCAAGGTAAAAAAATTTGTTGGAGCCACCAGAAAGATTTGCACTTTCAGTCTTTGCTTTACAAGAGCATTGCTTTACTGTTAAGCTATGGTGGCGTAAATTATCAATAGGATTTCCCCTCTTTATATCTCTTCCTCCTTTCGTGTCTGCCATTACCGGTATTCCTGCCCTTATATGTTGGAGTTAACGCATGGCAGTTTGGGCACAAAAGCTCTTCCAATTGAGCTATCTATGCAAGTGGTGCCCCCGGTAGAAGTCGAATCTACAACAAATTGGTTCTAAGCCAATCTCCTCTGCCAGTTGGGATACGGAGGCATGATAAATTTTTTCTGGATTAGTCCCAACCATTTGAACGGTATCGAACCAGTGGACCTACTAACCCAATGAGCATTCAACCTAATGCTCTCCATCCTATTTTAGTACCGGTGGTGGAAGTCGAATCCACATCTAAGCAATTTTAAGTCGCTGTCCTCTGCCAATTGGGATACACCGGTATAAACTGGGTCCGCAAGCGTTTCATCAAGCAGGAAGCTCTCACCTCCTGCGCCACCGCAAGACCCATATCAATAATCAAAAAATCATCAACCGCCACAGTGCAATACCGTGGAATACCCAAAACCCACTCGCCAAAGTCTTTCAGGCATACTTCAGATAAAGCACCTTGCCCAATATTCGCTCGGTATTGGCGTACCTCAAAAGGGGAAAAATCCAAGGTGCTAATAAAAGGCTTTCGCCAGTTGAAGGGAGTGTTGAAGGGAATTGAACCCTTGGTTGGATATTTCGGTAGGACTTATTTATCAGTACCTTCCACAGTACCTTATGCCGCCGAAAGCATGTACACCATCATGCCGCAACACTCTTTTTGGAATATCAATGCTTTAGTCAGACAGGATTCGAACCCACATACTTTCGGTTAACAGCCGAATGCTAAGCCAATTTAGCTACTCACCCATAGCGGTGGTGAACACAAATATCCGGTGTACCTGTGTTCTGCCTCATGCCCGATCATGGTTTCGCTCCAGATTCGCAGCATTCCAGCTTTTCCACCCATTCATCAAAACTATCAGACTTAACGTATCTGATATGAGGGAGACACCTCTGGTCAACCCAACAACGCTGTGCCTATGGTGAGGAACCTACGGCACATGGCAGAGGTGACGGGTAACGATCCCGCTTTACCAGCGTGACAGGCTGGCGCATTTCCATAATTGCTACACCCCTAAAATTTTCAATGGTCATCCATATGGGAGTTGAACCCAATCAGTCCTTATTGGCGACAAACCCAATAAGACCCGTTGTATGTTGTTGCAATCAACACACAATAGCGGAGACTAAGATAGTGAACTGTCAACCCACTATCAACACTTTCATAAACCCATTAAGGTTATATGCACCCAATCAAGGATTGTGTTTCCCCGCAGCAAACCTCTTTGCCAGTCAGGATGGTAAGTTTTCAAAAGAACAGTGCTAATATTGATTCCTGATGTTCACGTCTTGCTCGACCAATGACCTATATTCGCTATTGGATTCTGCTAAGGCGCAAACTTCTTCCCAAGTAAGTTCTGGGTTTGTGTCCATTATGTCAAGTTTGATTTCTCTAATCTTGTCATTTATGCCGCACAACTTAACCCAACGTTCATGTTCGTTCATTGTATCCTCCCTCAACTTCTAAATACATATTAGCACGGCTAATGCTCAATGTTAACCAGTCTGGTGAAGAAAGTTGAAATTTATTTTGTGCGCCTATCAATGTTCTTCTGCGTGCCAGATTTTTCCTTCCCTTTGCGAATCCAAGCAATATCAACATCAGAGGCATTTGTCATTGCAGCATCTCTTTCCTCATCTGTGGTAAATCCGCCAACAACAGGGAACCCACCAGCATTATATCGTGGAGATACAAACATGTGATATACAGTCACATTGGTAATGCCTCTGAAGTGCAAGTATACCTGAGCCTTTAGATCTGCCCCCTGAAAATCACCTATAACAAAGGAGTCTCCATTTTTAATTGCCCTATCAATATCAGGGACATAATGCTCCCAGAACTCATTCGCTGAGACATCCCCATGACCGCTGAT
>Ga0098033_1000693_pt1 | contig 14816 bp, 6 predicted proteins | sample 1_EtaG_FD_75049 | JGI IMG/M metagenome (GOLD analysis project Ga0098033, IMG submission 75049) | Marine viral communities from the Subarctic Pacific Ocean - 1_ETSP_OMZ_AT15124 metaG | ecosystem: Environmental > Aquatic > Marine > Oceanic | place: Pacific Ocean | collected 2015-01-07
AATCTGCTGCTGATCGTGCCTTAAAAGTAAGACAGATAGATCTTAGTGAAGCAAAAATGGAGTCTAATGAAAGTCTTGCTCAATTACAATTATTTATATCTGAAAGGGATCGGTTGTATAACGAGAAAAGAGCACAAGAAAAAGTTCTTAGTACTAGATATAATGTATCACCACAATATAAAACAAGTGCTTTTGAAGATATTCAAGGTATGCTTACTGGATCTATGGATGATAATATTGGTGTAGTTAATAGGCAAATAGGAGGTATTCAAAATAATTTAACTGATCTTTCTCGACAGATTGGAAATCTTCAAGCTCAAGAACAATGGTTTGCAGCTGAAAAATCAAAGTATGTTGGTATTAATAAGGTTCTTCAGGAGCATGAATTCCCAAAAATGATAGAAGCTGCTAAAAGTCTAGATCAATTTAAGGGTCAAGATCTTGCTGGTGTACGTACTGCTTATGCAAAAGAAATGCAGCCTTGGCGTAGAACAATGTTGGCTGAAGGAATGACTACAAAACTTAAAGCAGAGTCTGATAAATATGCTACTACTCAGTTTAGTGCTTTACAGGTATTTACTAGTAGTGAAGGATTTAATTGGAATAAGCAGTTTGGTTCGGAAGAAATGGCTAATGCTGCTAAATCAGCATTAAATGTTAGTGATTATAAGGCATTTTTAAATAGGTTGAATTATCCTGGTAATGAAGCACTAAGAAATGTGTTTGAAAAAAGTCTTTCTTTTGGGCCTATGCTTGGTAATATTGAAGCTAATGCAGCTAGAGTATATGAATTAGATGCAGAATTAATAGGAGAGACACCACCTGAAGGATCTGTTAGGAATAATGTGTTAGATGATTTTACTGCTATTATGTCTATATCTGATCTTGCTGCTAATGATAAGGCTACATTATTTGAAGCTTATGACAATTTTGTAAAAAGTAGAGGTATAACTGATCCAAATAGTCTTGATCAAATGTTTAATTTAGTTGAAGAGAAATATGGAGAAGATCTTGAATCAGATTTTAGTACATGGTTAGTAAATCCTGAAGCTCTTACACCAATTAAGCCTGCTATGCCAGGTGCAAATATTAGTGAATTAAGTTCATTAGATGAATTAGTAGCTACACATGAAACTACAAAAGCTGAGAAACTACAAATTAAAGAAAGTAAAGAATCTAAAGATGAATGGACAAATACTGCTGATTCAAAATTTAGGAGGATGTATTACAGATCTCCTTTAGAATTAAAATCTATTTTAGATAAAATTTATTCTCCACATCAAGATCCAGGAGTTGTTTATCCTGATGGTAGAATGCCTGTTATGTCTGATAAAGGAGTTGGAGTTAAAAAAATAAGTAAAGCACAGTGGAAAGATTTAGATAATCATGTTGCAAGAACAGTTAGTGCTATGCTAATGCAGCAAGAGCCTGATGCTGTAGATTATTTAGCTTATATTACGGGATCCTTATTAAGTGCAGATATGCAGGGTTCGGTACTAAAAGGTGAAAAACCAGCTATGAATCTTCTTGAAAGTTATGCAGAATATAAAACACACATGCAAGATGAATTTGAGTTTTCTCCTGAAATTAAAAAGCTTATGGAAAAGTATAAAGTTGCTACACCTTCTCCATTAAGAAAATTGGCTTCTACTATAAAAGATACATCTGAAACTAGACAACTTATAACTCCAAGTGATAGTCAAGAAGTAGATATTGATTCTGGATTTGGAGATTTTTATAATATGGATCCTGCTCTTGTTGATAGAGCATTAGATAAAATAGTATACGATCCTAATACTTTACAGATTTATAGTGATGAAGATTTGGGTGTAGCTCAAATTTATAATACACCAGATTGGTATGATTATTGGAATGAACAAACTGGTGGACAAGGTTTTCCTTTAATGCAAAATGAAGGTGTAGTTGAAGCATGGACTGGATCTGGTCTTGGTTGGGGTAGAGATATATTCTCGGAAGAATAATGCCACTTCCAAAGGAATATTATAATATTATAGGTGCAGGTGCTGAAACGGGGATATCAACCTTTCCAGGTTTAAATCCTCCAGGCATTACATATCCTGCATATGGTGGTATTTTTGCAGAAGAACCTGAACCAGTTGAAACTGGAAATATACAAGACTTAGCTTCTAATTTACTTTATGGTGGTATATCTGGTACAACTTGGTCTGCAGTTGATTTACAAGATAAAGATTGGGAACAGATGAATACCATGGAAAAAACTGGTTGGATTCTTGGTGAAGGTGCATCTTTATTTTTACCTATAGGCCCATTTGGATTACTTGGTAAAGCATCAAGAGGTGTAGCAAGAGGTTTAGGTAATAGATTTACAAAAGATCTTATACAGGAGGCTGGATCACTCACTGCAGATAAGGCAGATACAATTTTAAAAGGCGTTAATGCTGTAGCTAAAAAAACTGGTCGTCATAGAGATGATATTATAAAGGGATTAAATCAGGATGTTCAAAAAGGACTTAGAGATATTCTTGGTGATGATGTTGGGCTTAGATGGGTTAATGAATTAGGAATAGGTGGGACAACAGCTGCTCAAGCACAGGAATTATTAGTTAAATCAGGTAGTAATGCTGTTAGAAGTGCATTTAAAAAACAAGGTCTTCCTGATCTTCTTCCAGAACATTCTGATTATATATCAGGTCAATTTGTTAAAGGTCTTTCAGAAGGCAAGTATGTTAATGATGTAGCTGAATGGATAGAACGTTCTATAGGAGGCCCATTACCAGAAGGTGTAGCAAAATATTTAGGTATGGCTGCACAGGATATGATGATGATGAGTATTCATTCTATTGGATCTGGTAAGATAGCAGAGCATTTAAGGGGGGAAGCATTTGATACTGATTCAGCATTAAGTCATTCAGCAATTATGGCTCTTGCTTTTCCAGCTATAAGACTTGTTCCTTGGGGAGGAAAAGAATCTTTACGGAATGGTATTCAGGCATATGCAAAATCATATGGAAGAACTAATTATAAACGAATAGCTAAAAATCATGGTGATGATACTGTTAGAGGTATGGCATCTATCATGGCAAGAGGCGGTATGAAAGATCTTATTAATAAAAGTAGTTTAGATGGTCATATAATAATGAGAGATGGTAAGAAATATATAGGTACTGCAGAGATAGAAAAATATTTATTTGCAAAGGGTGATAAGCAAATGCCTATGGATCATGTTTATCAAATATTAGAAAAGTATAAATCTGCAGTTGGAAAAGAATTGAAAAGTAATTGGAGTAAAAATTATATATTAGATATTGCTAAATCATCTCCAAGAATGGGGCTTGGTGTACTTGCAATGAATCATGCTGTATTTAGTAGTGGTATTTTTAATGATATGGAAGGCCCTGAACTTGCATCGCATATATTTATGTCAGCTATAATGACAAAAGGAAGAGGAGCCTGGGGTAGGGATACCCAAAGGGCTTATATGGCTGATTTCACCCCATATTTCGAAGCATTGCAGCTTTTAGGAGCTAAGCCAGAAGTACTACAGCAAAGAATGTCTACATATACAAGAGAACAGATTGCTGGTACATATGGAACATCTTTTGCAACTGATCCTATTGGTCAGAAGATTGAGCAGACATTTGATACTGTTCTTAGCAGAAAAGGTAATAGAAATGAAGAAGGTCATCCAATACAATATGGGTTTGGTGGAGATTTTAGTCCAAGTAAACATAAAAAGGTGGATGAATTTGCTAATATATATAATCTTATTAAAAAAATGCGTAATCCTGATATGTCTGAGGATGATATTTTAAAGCCTAGATTTATGAAGGAAAAGGCATTAGATGAATTATCTGATGCTATAGATAATATTGAAGTAGAAGGTGGAAAGACAATTAAGCAAGTTGGCTGGGAGGGCACTCTTGCTGTAATGTCTGAAAGACCTGCAGATAGAATAGTTGATATATATGGGAAGATGATAAATGAAATGTCTGATAGATTTGGTATTGATGCTTCATTTGATGAATCTATTATAGGAAGAGGTAGAATATCTGGTCAGCTTATTAGTTCACCTGAGCTTATGGAGATGGATGGTGCTATGACTTATAATAGAGTTATGCAACGCTTAGATTCTATGGGGAGAGCTGATATAAAAGGTGAAGGACAGGATATTAGTAGATTAAAAGGGAATGTTGATGAAATTAGTGCAGGGTTAAATAAAATAGCTGATGGATGGATGGATGTACTAGATGCTGAATATGGTGGACACAGGCTTTATAATAATCCTTATGATAATCCTTATATGGACTTTATGGGACGGGCTGCAAATATAGGAACTAAGAATTTTATTCGTAAAGTAATGATAGGTGATGTATCTGATCCAGATGCTGGACGATTATCTCGATCAATGGCAAAATTGTTTGGTGTTGAAGATACTGCTGATGGTAGTATAAGACTTAGAAGATCTCTTGAAGATTATACATTTGAAGAAACAGTATCTGATAAAGATGCTTCTAGGTTAAGTAAGTCAAAAGAAACTTTAAGACCTTTATTTGAGTTAATGAAACAGAAGCATAAAGTAACTGATAATCCTCGAAAACAGGGTGATCCTATTACTATTGATGAAATGGAAGCTGCAGAAGGTATTTTCGCAGAAAGATTTAATAGGATGCCCGAAAGATATAGAGAGAACTTTTATGGAGAGGGCTTGATGGATCTTCACCGAACTATATTTGGTCTTGATAGATCTGACCCAAGATCTGTGGCTACTGCAAAAGCAGTAGTTGGTGAAGATCTTGGATATTATGATGGAGATGTGTTAAGGTTACCAAGTAGAAAACATGTTGCTGCGATTGATCCAAGTGCTCCAAGAGAAATTGTTGAAAAAGCTAACCAGGCATTGGATAGAATAAGTAATATACTTGGGCCAAATGCAAGACGGTCTGAATATGAAGTAATGGATACATCCAGACCTGAATTTGCAACTCTTACTATAGAAAAAATACTTGAAGTTGATAAAGCTGTTGGGAATGAAACTATTAAAGATCTTTTAGATAATGGTCTGAAGGCTACTAATGAAATACAGTTTAAAAATAGTAATCTTCAAAGTAAATTAGAAACTATACAGGTAGCTCTTGAAAATGCACAACATTCATTTGATACAGGAACATTAAAAACTAAAGAAATAGATTTAGTAGCAAGACAGATTGAAACGCTTATTGATATGGGTGTTAAAAAAGATGTAGTAGCATCATTAGAAACTAATCTTTCTGAAATGAGGCAGTTTCTTGCAGAAGGAGATCAAATAGACGATTATGTTAATAAATATAATGGTAGTATGATGTCTGTACAGGAAACAGTAAAAGATATATTAAGTCGGGAAGTAAGATCTAAGCATGAAGTACAATCTATTACAAATAAAATTATTAATTTAGCTCTTCTTGGTAAACCAGGTGGAGGATTAAGAAATACTCAGGCAAGGGAGGCAATAGAAGATTTTAATGCTAGGTTGTTGGACTTACAGCCCGATATAGCTGATAGAAGCAAGCCTTTTTCTGATTTAATTATTGATTATAATGAATCAGGAAGCTGGACTAAGGCTTTGGATGTTGTACGAGCAGTTAATGAGCGTGTTGTAGGGCAGGTTCTAGGTAATAGTAGGAATCCTATTATATCAGAGAGTGCTAAACAGCTTTGGGAAAAAACATTGAATAGAAATAAACTAGATCATGGGCAAAGAACATTGCAAAGTATTGCCAAAGATTATGGTATAGTTGATCCAGCTGATAGAAATGAAATTGATCCAAGATTTATAGATAAGATTCGTGATAGAGCGAATCCTAATAGTGTCGAAGATACATTTCTTGATATAAGAGAGAGAATATTTGATAATAATACACAGGCTGAAGCATACAGATTATGGAGTAAGTTTATTGCAGAAGATAGTAATATTCTTGCAGATGCATTAATCAATGGAAGATTAAGAAATACCGCTAGAATAAAATCAGGAATAATTGAGTTTAATCCTGAAGGTAAATTTAGAACTACTATTAATGATGATTTTTTTGATCGTATTGATATCACTGGTGATAGAAATGATCCATATGATTTATGGCATTTAGATGATACTATGACTATTAAGACATATGATAAGAATAGAACATTTTCTCTTGATTTTTTTAAAGATGGCGATCCACTACAAATACAGAATCTTATCAATAATCAAATTAGGTTAAGTGCATTAGGCCCTGAGATTTTAAAAGAACTTAAGGATTCTGGATTTAAGATAGATCCTAATAGTGATAAATTTATAAATCTTCAGGATGTACCTGTAAGTCCATTGATATATATGCGACCATCACCTGGATCAAGAATTATGTTTGTTGCTACAGATGCTAATGTTAATAAGTTAAATTCTGATTTTGAATTATGGCTTACAAGAAAGGCTGATTATTTTGGAGATAAAAGTCAAGCTCAAAGAGATAAGTTTTTAGAATTATTTGGTGGTATGATTGATGGTGCTAATACAAGTGCTTCACTCAGGTTGAAAATGTTATTACAACATATTGATTATACTAGAACAGGACAGTTTGATAAATGGATGCAGGAATATTCCAAATCAATTCCAGATTATGGTGAAGTAGCAAAAATTGAATCTGATTTATATAAGCGTGGATTTCTATCTGATGGTGGTACTACTCAGAGATTTAACGAAAAAACACTAAGATGGAATGCTGCTCGTCATCCCGATCAAGATGTAATGGATTTCTCTAGATTGTTACTTGATAATAATATGCAATATACTGTAGCACTTCTTGCTGATGAACCATTTTCGGATTATGATAGTTATAATGCTAGTCATAGTGCAACTAGAACACCATTTGATAACAGAAGAGTATCATCTGAAAAATTAGCTGAAACTGGATTAGAGATGGATGGTAATCCTATTATGCAGAGTTTGATAGGTAAACAAATATATGATGTACAATCTGGTGCTTATAAAAGTCTTGAATCTTCTATGCTTGATGGTGCTAAGATAGTAGATGAATATCTTGGAAAGTTATTGTGGGCAAAGAAAGGTGGAACAGGTGAGTGGAATGGGGCTAAAACAATTATCTTTTCCACGGGTGAGAATTCTATGCTTGGAAAAGGCTTTGCTGTTTATATACCTGAAGTATCAAGGGAAATGACTACTCGGGGAATTAATCTTTTATTGGGAGAATCATCAGCTAAATCATATACTGGTAAAAATTTAAATGGTAATGATATTATTCCATTAGCACATTCACAATCAAATCTTGCAAGAGGTTGGACAACAGATATTTTCCCAAATATTACTAATGATAATATGATGAGTATGAATATTGATGGTCTTGGTGTCCAATTTACATCAAAGAATGTTGAAGGTGTTAATATATCTGCATCTATGTTTGATTGGCAAGGGCCTGGTCATGTAAAACGTGCTGCTGAATGGATGGGATTAACAAATATTTTAAAAGATAGTGCTAATCTAAAATCAATGATAGGTGAAGGCCCTGATTTTATTAGAGCTGTATTTGCTGAAAAAGAACAGCAGGGTTTGATTTATACTGAAGGCGGTATGGGCTTAACAGCAAAGATGATTGATTTTGGTATTTCATCTCAAAATCCACTTGTTAAAGCACAATTAGATAAAGTATTAAGAAATGAAGATTATAAAATGCTTACTAAAGTACCTATTGAGTATGGAGAAGATAATTTTATCATTCCAGATATAACAGGTGAATTATCTAATCCAGTTTTTGCTGAATTAAGATCAAAAGTATTTGAATTGGATACTCAAGGTAATCAGATTGAAAGTATGGGAGATAAAGCATATAATAAAGCTATACAATTTGGAGGTATTGCTTTACCTGATCATACTGCACGTAAAAAAGTAAAGGATTTAAATGAAAAGATTTTTGTATTTAGAGATGAGAATGGTATAGATCATGTTATTCAGCACGATGTTGAAACATCTATAAAAGGAGATGAAGGATTTAATTTTTATAGTCCCTTTTATGAAACTTATAATCCAGAAGCTCATCATATGGCAGGTAGGGATCAAGGTGGAAATTTAATATCATTAGATGTTGTAGGTAGTGCTTTTGAAAACAGAATGCAGACAAGCAATACATTCAAAAATAGTGTAAGAACAGTATTAAGTGAAGTTGCTGATTATATAAAAGATCATAATCTTGATTTTGTACAGGTACATCAATTACTTTCTGGCAGGTCTGTTACTTCTAGTGGTCAAAGATTGCGATTAAAATCAGTAAGTGCTGATGTATTAGAAAAACTAAGTCCATCGCTTGGTGCATCTGTTAATGCTATTCCTAAGATAGCTAAGGATCAGCCAGTTATGCGTGTAAATAGGATTAATGGCCCAGATATGAATGGTATTGTTCAGGTTAATTCACATGATCTTAGAACTACATTGCAGCGTGACAATGATGGTGATCATTTGTATTCTTATTTAAAGGTTCCGCATCAGCTTATTAGAGATTATGCTAATGATATGGGACATAAATCTGATTATGAAATGTTTGATAAAAATATAAATCAAAAAGATATTAATATATTTGGTATAGCGGAAGTTGGTAATAGATATGTTGCAGGACAGAATGAATCATCTATTGGATTTTCTCAGTATTCAAATCATTTATCTAAATCAAAAAAAGCTATTGGATCAATTATATCATCACGTCGTGCTTTATCCTGGATGGAAAATACTGGAATGAAATATAAGGGTGAAAATTTCTTAAGAGAGCTTTCTGCTAAAAAGGATTTAAATACTGATGATATGCAGGTATTGAATAGAATGATGGATGTGTTTCAAAATGCAGTAGATATCCATGGTGGATATAATAGAGTAATGGCTGAAAATGCATTGAGAGATTATTTCTTTTGGGGTGAGATACCTGCAGATTATACTGCTCCTGTAGGTTCATTAGAAACAACTCATTCTAGAAATAGTGTTATGGGGGATTCTAAAAAAGTTACTGATTATGGATATGGTACAAATAAAGATGTTCAAAGATTGGGTTTTAATATTATGCTCAGGACATTAAATAAAGCTAATATGATGGCTAATGATACATGGGATACAGCAGGCAGCAGAGCACCTGAAGTATGGGAATTAAAAAATGCTCATAGAGATATAAAATCATTATTTGCTGATCCAACGAATTTTATAGCTGGTGAAATTGTTAAAGAGATATCTAGATTAAGATTTTTAAATAAGCATAACAAAGCAAATGTTTTACAGAGGCAGTTGATTAATGAATATTATCAAGAACATCTTAAAGATGTTAGTGATATGAGATCAATTAATAAGTTTTTAAAAGAGCTTAGGAAAGGAAGAGTAAAAGCATCCAAAGAGTTATGGAGTTTTACAGATAAAGAAAATGCTTTTGAATATAGTATTGGTGGTAAGATACTTGATGAAGTAATGAAGAAAGGTATTTATAATAGTCCAGACATGCCAGACCTTGATGTATCAAAACATACATCTGCAGGTTATATTGTTAGAAATCTTGTAGATAGAGTTGCTATGCATAGAGCATTTGGAAGGGATCCAGTAAGAGAATTTGATGCACAGGAATTTGAAATTCCAACTATGGTACCTGAAACTGAATTTACAAGTAATATTACAAGGGTTAAAACAGCTGTTACAAGAGGTCATGTAAGAACTATATTACAAAAAGAACATAGAAGATTAAGTGAATCGTTAAGATATTTTAATGAAGAGAAATTTGTTAACCCTACTAAACTTTCTTCTATAGAAAGTAGATTATCTGATGTTTCAGATTCTATCCGAATACTTGATATTCAAGCTGCACATGATATGGTAATAGATCAAAAGAATATTAAATTAGAAACATTTGATAAGAATATAAGGGGTGGTAAGAATTACGAAAGTGAATTAAAATCTGATGCTATGGTCTATGAGATTAATGGTAAAATTAATAAAAAAGATATTGCCAAAGAGCCTAATCCAAGATTGATTGATCATGAATATGAAGGTGTAGATATTGATTATGGCAATCTTAAGCCTATAGGATGGTTTAAAGAAGGTGATAAATTTACTGTAAGAAAGAATAAAAGTTATATAGTAGATATAAGACCTATTATGAGAGAAAGTACATCATCAATTGAAGCAAAATATTCTGAAGCTTGGAAGCAAGTAACAGGTGTTGGTAGAATTGGTTCAAGAAATCTTATTGCTGATCCAGTAGATAGAGAAATATTTATGTATGAAGTTGATCAATTAAGAAACTATCTTGATGGATCCTATTATAAAACAATAAAATCAGTAAAGCATGATAGAACTTATAGTAAGGATGTTTGGGATTTTGCATCTTCTAAGGAACAAAATCAAATAGATTCTTTTATGAATAGATGGAGAAATAAAATTGTAGGTGAAGGAAGTGATATGGATAGTGCAACACTTCTTATGAGATATTTATTGCAGCCTCAGGTTATGACTGGTAAATATTTGTCTGATGGTACTACAGAAATGCCTTATTATAGAGTTAATAAAAGATTATTACAGCAATTATTTAATTGGGGTCTGGATAATAAGCAAATTAATATGGAATCTTCAATAAAAGATATGATTCAGAAGGTTGAGAAGCAATATCGTGGGGAAAAGTATGAAGAAGATCTAATGGCTGAAGGATATAAGTATATGAATAGTCACGGTTATAGATGGGAGAATCTAGGTAAATTTGCAAATATAGTTAGATCTCTATCTAATGGTTGGTTTGCAAGTCCATTTTTTGCAGATATAGAAGCAAGTCATAATCTTGTGAACAGAAGGTTTAGTGATCCAATAACTGTACGTACAGCAGCAGGTGAAAAGCTTAGAATAAAACAAAGAATTCCTGATAATGTATTTGATAAAGAGAGTGCTAATGGTAAAGGCTGTCTATATTAATGAATGAAAAATAACGAAAATGTATTGTCATATATACAAAAATTTGAAATCGAAAATAGAAAGTCGCCCCTTCCAGCGGTTAAAATTTTCAAACCTTAGGATAAAGTATGGGTTGTAATTATAGTACTAAAAATCGGAATGATCATATAGATAATATGGGATTATTGTGGAAAAAATGGTCTAAAGATAAAAATATAAGATATAAATATGGTAATTCTGATGGAACTTTAAATATAGAAGTTGCAAAAGAAAGACTTGTGGACTTTGCTCAGTATAAACTTAATTTACCCTTTCATCAGGACTATATATTGTCTAAAAATGAAATAAAAAGAATTGAAACAGAAATAGATTCACATTCTAAAGATTTACAAGGGAAATTTTCTGAAATAGCTGGTATAGTCCCTGAAGGTGTATCTAAGCAGGATCCAGTATCAAGAAAGTTTTATTTAACATTAAATGATGTATTAAACAAATCACGTGTCAATACAGGTCTTAAAGAGAATGCTATGGCTGATGTAACAGCACATTTCCTAGATGCTTATACAAATGCTGGATTAAATAGGAAATATTTTAGAGTAGGTATTGATGCTATTAATGAATTAAGAGATCTTAGGCAACAGGCTATGGAAGCTCCTACTGCTGATATAAAACACAAATTTGAACAAGCAATACAAAAGTTTATAAATGGCGATGAAGGTGTATTTTTAAAACAATTCCAGATATTAAGTGAATTATCTAATTCAGACTTTAAGAAAGTTAGAGAAAATGCTGAATATTTGGATCCAAGAACAAAAGAAACAGAAACATTTGATCCACATATACTTCAAGCTGCTAAACAAAGTAGACAGTATCTTGATAAGATGGGTGGAGTATTTACTACTGGATTAACAAAATTAAAAGATGTTATAGATAAAAAATATAAATATGATACACAATCATCTCAGAGATTGAAAAAAGATATAGATATAGCAATAAAATCTATTAATAATTCTAAAGAAAAGGGTGGATATTGGCCTGGTGTATTTCTTACAAATCTTGTTGATGTAAAAATGGGCTTAGAATCAATGCTTGGTAGTACAAAAAGGGGTTCTCTTTCACAAGAAGCTACAAAATTATCTAGTATTTTAAACAAGATACCTGGTATTCCAGATCATGCAAAAGCAAGAAATCCAAATTTGAATCATGTATGGGATCAGGATCCACTATTCGTTATGGGACAATATGGTAAAGATGCTATTACATTTAATAAACTTGTTTTTGCTCAAGATGCATTATTGGATGCAATGAGCCAAATTCCAAAAACAAATAATACAAAATTTTTAAAGGGATTAAAAAAGTTTATAGTTGAAGAATATACTGTATTTACTGAAGGTACTCAAACTAGACCAGATTGGGTTAATAATATGGTTTATTATGTTAATGCATTTCAAACAGCAAGAACAATGGGTTTTAATATAACAGGAGCAGCAAAGAATGCTGCAAGTGCTGTTCATTATTTTTCTCATGTAGGCCCTGCTGCTGTAAAAAGAGCATCTACAACATTACGTCATAATTCAGAAATTAAGAAAATAGTAAATGATCTTGAAGAAGAAGCTGGTTTTAAGTTTGTTGATCCAGCATCTGAATTATTTTCTGAGGGATTAATAAAAAGAGCAGATTTTGATCAGGCAAAGATTGAATTTGATCCTATTACTGGTAATATAAAATATAATGGTAGTCCTATTAAAGATGCTATAGGTGAAGTGTCTGAATGGAGTATGGGTAAATTGCTTATGTTTCATAGGCTGACTGAAAACTGGCAGCGTAGATGGATGTATAGAACAGCTTTTGTTTTAAAATACGAACAATTATTAAATAATTCACCTATATATAGTGAAGTAGATGCTAAACTTTTTGCAAAAAATCATGCTTTGAAAATGGTAAATGGATTTGCATATGAATATGCACCACATGCTAAAGCAAAACCATTACGTGGAACAGGTAAGCAAGTAGATGAACTTGGCGAACAAATTGTAGTAAAACGTCCACTTATTGGTGGATTAAGTGAAATAGCATTTCATTTGTTACATTATCCGATGTCTTTAGCAGAAACTCATTTAAGTGCTTTAAAAGGAGCTGGTCAAGCTGTTAAAGCTGGACAATTTAATTCGGATGAAACAATGTATGCAGCAAGGTATGCTGGTGTTTTTGGTGTAATTCAACTCGGTTCTATACTTTTAAATACAGATTTAAACAATTTATTTGAGAATGAAACAATAAGTAGAGTTCGTAGAATTCATGATGATCTTACTGTAGGTGGCGAATATGATATACAGGACTTGCTTAATCCTGATTATCGTAGTATGAGTGATTTAACATTTTCTGAACAAGATGCAACAAGAGTAGATGTACCCAGTGATACTCCAATAAAATCAATATCTCAAGCTGGTCAGGTATTTCCTCAGGATTTTATTCGATCTGGAAGAAAAAAGAATACTTTTGGTCTTACAGCTGAAATTTTTGGGCCTACATTGGGGCATGCAAAATATGGTATGATACAATCTGGTATAATAGATTTAGATCAAAGTACTTTTAATAAAATTGTTTGGGGGAATGTTGATTATAGTAAAGAAACTGAAGAATCAGCTCGATATACAGCTTATCAGTATAGTACAGAATATGGTAGATTTGTTAATAAGACTTGGCCTGCAGTAAGAGATGGTCGTGGTATGGATCTGATAAGACATTGGTTAGGATTATATCCAAGATCATGGACAAAAAAATATCACAAATCAATATTTGGTCAACCACAATCTAAACTTAGATTAGCAGGATTAGCTCCAGAGGCAAAATCAGCAGTAGGTGTTCTTGATCAAATGCTTGAATATGAATATGCAGGGGCAGGAGTATAATAAGGAGAATTCCTACCCCCTTGTGCTTAATCAAAAAATGTATGGTTTATCGAGAATGTTAGTCTTGTTGTGAATGATAGTATATGTATTGATATGCCAACCATGTTTGTAATCATTATTTCAAAACAAAATGGAAATAATTGAAAACATATATAGTCTTTTTCTAATGTTATTCTTGATATGTTATTCCCTATATTCATAACTAACTCCTATTGTTCTAAATATAACTCCGCTCTTTTAATAAGATCCAGCCATTCATCGTATTCCATGACGATATAAGCTTTACCACGATCTTCACGAACTAATGCAATATCACAGCAATCTGGAGGTTTTAACCATTTTGCTATACGTTTCCTTCTCTTGCATTGTACTTTATACTGGCCTATAAGGGCGTCAACCTCTTCTTCTAGTCCAAGCGACATTCCATTAGAGGCATAGGCTCTTTTGGCCTCTATGCCCCTGTTTTTGGCTTTATTTACACATTCACGTTCAAATGTATTTCCTTTAACTTTACTTGGATGTGTCATGACTGACTCTTATTGATTTTTTCTTCTCTAGTTCTATCTTTGAAGTTTACATTATGTTTATCTGCAGTAGTAGGTTCTCCATCAAGAGCAGCCTGAGCTAACTGTTTCAAATGCATTGGATTTGCCTGATCACCTGCTGTAGCTATTTTACAGAGTGTAAGTTTATACCAATTGAAATGTCTTTTATAGTAATCATCTTCCTTCATAATCCTAACCTTGATTTGATTATCTTTATATCTGATTGCATTACATTGATCATTTGTTCCAGTTTTTTGATTTTATTAAAGATTTTCCCTTCAGGTTTCTTTTTTGGGAATATTTTATCTTTGAATGTGTCTATTTTTTCTTCCATGTTATTTCCTTAGGTTGTGTCTGCCTAATGCGATCCACATTAGATCAGGCGTTAATCGTTTAACATTTCCTAGATGGCATCTTTTAGCCATCCTATGAACCATTCTATAT
>Ga0098033_1000694_pt1 | contig 14811 bp, 23 predicted proteins | sample 1_EtaG_FD_75049 | JGI IMG/M metagenome (GOLD analysis project Ga0098033, IMG submission 75049) | Marine viral communities from the Subarctic Pacific Ocean - 1_ETSP_OMZ_AT15124 metaG | ecosystem: Environmental > Aquatic > Marine > Oceanic | place: Pacific Ocean | collected 2015-01-07
AAATCTGACATAGAAACTGATATGGGAATAGATTTCGGAATGGTACATTCTAATACTGTGATAACAATTAGTGAGTTTAAAGATGGGATTCTATATAGAAGATTTCACTATGAATATGGGGCTGGACAGGATGTTAATATTATTAATGATATAATTGAATTAAAGAATCGTTACAATTGTCAACGCATTAATGTTGACGACTGCCCTGAAGGGCATTATATTATTCTAGAGTTAGAAAAAAGAGGAATTAATCTAACTAAGATGACTTTTAGAACAGAGAAAGTTAGCAAATATATGTCTTTCAGAAGTAAACTCAAGCAATCTTTGATCTCGTCCTACGTAGATAGGGAGCTTGAGGCTCAAATGAAAGGATTACAACAACAAGAACTAGCAACGCATACAAAAATAGCTAAACCCTCCGGTGGGAAGGATGATTTAGTGGATTCCTTCCTGCTATCTTGTTATCATTTTATAGATATGGAAGAAGATTTTGACGTTGTTGCCGTAGGGGCAACCAAACCAGAGAAGGAAGAACTAAATAAAAGAAAAGATTTAATTTGGGAGAGTTATAAGGAGAGTCAGGAGGAGATGTTATGGAAGAAGCCTATGATGCCACAGAATCCTATATAGAGGAATTACCAGATTGTATACATAAGATATATACAGAAACTTATGAGAAATGGAACAAAGAATTTAATAGAAATGATGAAGGAGATTTTTTAGAGTCTTACAAAAGCGAATTCTTTGTTAAAATCATAACTAGAACCAAAGAAGGGATAATCCTTGAAAAGCTAGATATTCCATTAGGCACTAGGACTAATATGTTCCAAGACAGCTTAAATGCAATATATCAGTACACAACTTATGAGAGGTTAATAAGATGGCTAGACGAATTAAAAAAAGAATTAGACAAACTTGGAATACAGCACAGGGATATTCATCCTGGAAATATTATGTATTCCATTCCACAGAGGAAGTTCAAATTGATTGATTTCAGTTGGGCTAAAACAACCAAACAAGACTTAGGAGCCCCAGAAGAGTTAAATGGAAAATATGGGGCTGATGAAGAAGCTATTGAGAAAATAAAACAGGAGTTAAAACAATGGGAATCACAAAAGAAAAACTTGCAGAAGATAAGCTCAATCCTTTTGTAATATTCCCCAATAGGGTAGTATTAGAATGCGATGAGACTAACCATATACATTACAGAAATATAAGAATCGAAGTAGGAGACGAGAATTTTAACAGAATAGCAGATGCTTTTGAGGAAGCAAAGAAGAAAAAAGCAGAATGGAAGCTTAGCACTCAACCAGGCCAACATATAGAAATAGGCAGAGCAATGCTTAATCCAGAAGATCACAATAAGTCTACTATTCTTGAGATTAGTAGAGATTTAAACCAGTATAAACTTGATATTTATGGTGGAAATTACGATAATGCAGAATTTACAGAAGATGAGGATTATATTCATATACATTGGAGAGAAATGAGAATTGAGATGAGTAAAGACGATTTCAAACAATTTGCATATAATGTAGCTAAGGCTAGGGAGAAATTATAATGAAAACAGTAGATATAATAGTACCATGTTATAAAAGACCAGAATATACTCGACAGTGCCTGGGAACAATCCAACAAAATACAGTTTATCCCAATGTAAGATTCTTACTAATTAATGATGGGAGTGGAAATGACGGCACAGAACAAATATTACATTCTTTTTTAGATCAAAATCCCACAAACTCTGTTGCATTAAGACATGATATAAATATAGGTCTTAGAAACACATTAATTGAAGCCTTTGGTGTTCTTATTAGAGGAAAACCAGCAGATTATATAGTTAAAATAGATAATGATTGTTTACCTCCTGCAGAGTGGATTAGGAATTTAGTTTGGTTAATGGAAAATAATGACGTAGATCTTCTAGCACCAGATGTTTATCCTTCTCATCCAGCAGATAGATTCGGTAAAGAGAAAAAAGGATCTAAACTTTTATTCTCAGATACTATAGGTGGAAATTGGATTATGAAAAGAGATCTTCTTCCAAAAAAAGGTTTCAGTTTTACTGAAGATAGGACTCTTAGTGGAGCTTGGCAATTAATGCAAGGAATTATTCATGGGAATAAAGCTAAAACTGCTTGGACTAAAGAGGTTGTCCTTCAGGACATGGGGCATTGGAGCGGCAAACACCCAAACCATTTAAAATCTAAAGAACACTTTGAATATTCCAAAGAAATAGGGAGAGAAGTATCTTGGAAACCAAAATAATATTAAGGGATGATGATGTTTCTGCTAATACAAATAAGACCGCATTACTAGAGATGTATGCAATTTTTAGAAGAAGATTCTCAGATACAGAGTTTTGGTATGCAACAAGTCCATTATCTAAGAAGATTACAGAAACATTTGCACCCAATTCTGTATATCCAGATCCACCCTTTAAACATAGAGAAAGATCATTCTTTTATGATGTGGATAATTTAGGTTCTATTGTTACAAACTTAGATGGCCAGGTTGCTGTCTATTTTAGTGGAAGATATCTTAAATTAGATAATTCAAAAGTTGTTTCACATGGTCTATTACATATGGATCATTCTCAACTAGATCGAGATGCACAAGAGATGAGTATAATAACAAGTTGTAGATTATTGGATACAGATACTTTTGTTCCACCTTTCAATAAGTTCAATGGAACAACAAAAGAAATTTGTGATGATCATGGGATTCAACTAATAGAATATGAAGGGGGTTGGAAATCTCTTGAATTTAATGATTTTAATCCAGATCATAAATTATGGTATTATCATTCCTGGAGATGGACCCCAGAGACATTTAAGGAGAAGATAGATGGAAGAAGCTGAAATAATAGATGGAGCTAAGCTATATGATGGAAGATTATATGTATGTCCTCCTTTTGGAGAATTTAATAAAGAAGAAAGTTATAGGAGTTTAGAAGAAAACGAATCTAGGTTTAAAGCTATTAGAAATAGTATTGGTTCAATCCCGGGAAAGAATATTCTTGATGTTGGATGTGCAACGGGTTATATGGGATTCAGACTTCTTCAATGTGGGGCAGATTATATTTTGGGCTTAGATAATAAACCTTCTCAATTAAAATTAATAGATCATTTTGCTAAAAGATATGATTTAAAATTCCATACTTGGTGTGTGAATATCCCTATAATATTATCTCCGACAGTAAAACATGATGTAGTTCTTTATCTTGATTTACACCAGCATATAATTCAGTATCATGGTTTAGATGCAGCTATGGATTTTCTAAGAATGTTAAAAAAGATAAGTAAGACTTGTTTTATCTCTCCTTCTGGACAAAACAATAATGGGAAGATGGAGATTGATTTAATAGAGGCTAACTTTAAGTTCGAATGTGTATATGAAGGTAAAGCTCCATATGGGAGGAATATTTACAAATGTTGGTAACCATTCATCAACCGAATTTTCTGCCTTGGTTTCCGTTCTTTGAAAAGGCTGCAAAGGCAGATAAGTTTGTTCTTTTAACTCATTGCCAATTTGAAAGAAATGGTTATCAGAACAGGGCAAGAATAGGAAATAAGGTCTATACTATGCCTGTAAAGAAGAGAAAAGATATGGCTCCAATTATAGAAAAAGAATACTCTGACTACAAAAGGGACTTTTCAAGAACCTTAAGCACACTTAGACAAAGATTTAAATCAAGAACAGTTGGAACATTACTAGATAATTTAGAACATAAATTACATTCTCACTTATCACATGGATCCCTGGCTCAAATAAATAGTATAATTATCTCCACTATGTTAGATTATTTGAATATGGATGGTGAGAAATTTGGATTAGATAGACAAACAAATGCCATAGGTACAGAAAGAATCATTGAAATTTGTCAAAGCCATGATGCGGATAGATATTTGGCTGGACCAAGTTCTAAAAGTTATCTTGATATAGATGCAATGAAAAAAGAAGGAATAGAAGTAGAATTCCATCAACCCAAGTATAATCTCCATACTTTAGATGTATTAGAAAATTATGGTCTTACAACCACAAGGGATATTTTAGGAGGATATAATGACTGAATTATATCCTCGGATGGATGAACAAGATATAATAGAAATAAAGAAAATAATTAATGCAAGATTAACAATGCATAGGTATCCAGTTATTTTAGAGTGGGGTGCAGGTGACAGTACAATAATATTCTCTAATTTTCTTAAGGACTTAAGGTTCATGCATAATCAACAACACCCTTTTCAATGGTATTCTATAGAAAATAGTCTTGATTGGATAGATAAAGTAAAGAAAGAAAAGAATGAGTTTGTCACTTTAATCAATAAATCTCTTGATTCAAAAGAATATATTGAACCCAAGATTGGATATGTTAATCTTGTTATTATTGATGGTAGAAGAAGGGTTGAATGTGCACAACATGCAAAAAGATGGCTTGTTAAAGGAGGATATGTTTTAATTCATGATGCAGATAGAGAGAAATATCATGAGGCATTTAAATTATTTAAAGATGGAAAATTTTTAACAAAAACTTTATGGAGGGGAACAAATGGTTAAGAAAATAAAATATTATCTTGAACACCCAAAGAAAGCAGAAGCCATAGCAAAAGCAGGACAGAAATTTGCTATGAAACATCATATGGCTTCAAATAGAATAGATGAGATATTGGAGGTGCTAAATGGCATTCAAAAACCTTAAAGAAATGTTTGATAAGTTGAATGAATCAAATGAAAAGTATGTAGTATTAAGAAACTGGGCAAACTTACCAGAAAAAGCAGACCTGGGTCCGCATGGAGATTTAGATTTATTAGTTGCAGACAAAAATGCAGTAGTCGCTTTACTGAAAGGAAAGCCCACAACTGAAACACCAAATAGAGTACAATTCAAAGTAGACATAGGAGATTCATTCCAGATGGTAGATGTAAGATTCTTAGGTGATGATTATTATCCGAGTAACTGGCAATTACAAATATTATGTGATAGAATAAAACACCCTAGTGGCTTCTTTATATCTAAACCTATGGATTACTTTTGGAGTTTATTATATCATGCCGTAATTCATAAACCACAAATAGCAGAAGACTATCAAAACAAATTAAGAGGCATGGCTTATGCAATGTATCCTTGGTTAGTGGATTATTTAAGATTTGATAGATCAGATCTATTAATTCAGTTAATTATAGGTCAAGGATATAATGTAATTAAGCCACAAGATCCCACAGTGTTCTTTAACAAACAATTTATTCCTGTAGAATTTGGAGGAGTTTTATTATGAAAGTAAGTATAGTTATTTTAAATTGGAATACTCTTGATCTTCTGAAAAGATGTGTTGATTCTATTGAAGCACATACTGATCCCATATTTTATGAACTTATTATTGTAGATAATGGTTCTGAAGAAGAAGGAACGAAAGCGTTTATAGACAAAGTAGCAGACATACCTATCTTTAATGAAACAAATAAAGGGTTCTCTGGAGGAAACAATCAAGGAGCAAAAGAAGCCAAAGGAGATTATATTTGTTTTTTAAATAGTGATACTTATGTTGGTCCAAGATGGTTAGAGGATATGTTGGAAGTTATTTATAAATATCCTAAAAGAGGGGCGGTTGGTCCATGTGGAAACCCTATAAGAGCAGAAGTTGATGGTGTAATGTATAATTTTCCTCAACATAAAGGAATGGTAGCAAAAGATTGTTATGTTCCGACTTTAATTGGGTTTTGTATTCTAGTCAAAAAGCATGTATTTGAAGAGATTGGTGGTTGGTGTGAAGATTTCAAAGTAGGAAATTATGAAGACCGGTATTTATCTGAAATGATTAAATCCAAGGGGTATGAACTGTGGTTGTCTGCCAAAGCAGACCTAACACATGAACATCCAGGAAGAACATTTGAGAAAAATCAAATTGATTATAACAAACATCTCATAGATAACAAAAGGTTATTCGAAGAGAAGATGGAGGAAATTAATAATGGAAAAGAAAAAGAAAATTAAGGTATTTTGTGCTATAATAAACAATTGGCCATACCTACATACAGAGTTTACAAGAAGCTTAATGAAATTAGTTATGTATACTCAAAAAAATACAGATATAGAATGTGATTTTGAATTTGTATGGGGGAGTTTAATAGAAATAATGAGAAATAAATGTGCAGATACTTGTTTAGAAAAAGGATATGATTATCTTATAATGCTTGATGCAGATATGACTTATCCAGAACAGACAATAGTGCAACTAGTAGAACATGATGTTGATATAGTAATGGGACTAGCTTATTCAAAGGTTAAGATAGGGGATATTTATCCAGCCCATGTTTATAGGGTAAATCCACACCACAATGCTATGTTTAAATGGGTTAAACATTTCCCAGATGGCTTATTTGAAGTTGATGGTATAGGTTCTGCAGGAATTTGTATTCATAGAAAAGTCTTTGAAAAACTAAAGAGACCAGTGTATGAAACACATTATATGGAACTCAAAGGCCAAGACAAACCAGTATTAGTTGGAGAGGATCTTTATTTCTGTAGAAAAGCTAAGAAAATGGGTTTTAAAATATATTGTGATGCTAGTCTAAAATATGGACACTTAACATCAGTCAATATAATAGATGGAAGGGAAGAACCAATCTTATTCAAACCAGCAACTTTTACTTTGAAATCAGAAAAGGTTTGGAATAATCCACAAGAAATCAGGAGGAATGCAGATGAGATACAGGACTTGTAAAATAGAGGATGCAGTTTGGAGAAGACTAAAATCAATAAACACAGACATGAACAAAGCCATTCGTGGTTTATTTGAAGCAATAAGAAACGAAGGAGAAAAGATTTACTCTGAAGAATGCATTGAAAGAAATAATGGCATATATGGAGTAAATCTTAAAGAGATAGAAGACTTACCAAAGAAGAAAGAAGAATATAAAGAGAAATTAAAATCTCAATTGGAAAGAAAATTAGAAAATCTTAAAATTCAAAAGGTTTGTTTTGATATGAAGTTACAATATCCTAAAGTAGTTAATGCTACTAGGGAATATGAAACTAAAGAAGAATGGGCTGTGATGGAGAGAAAAGATGCGGAATCTGCTTTAGTTGAGATTAATGAAAGTATAAAATCAATAACAGAAGCATTAGAAAACTTAGACGCAACGGTTGATTCGGAGAATCCTTTTACAGAAAAAGAAGAACTTTTAAAAAGTCAAAATCTAAGAATAGAAAGAGAAAACGCAAGACACAAAGATATTCTGAAGAGATATGAAGAGCTTGGATTTGAAGAACTAAGGGAGGAAAAAATAAGTTATATATCATGACTGAATTAGTAAGTAAAATAGTTCTCAGAATGACTGAAGAAGAAAAGACGCTACTAGAAAAACAGGCCATCATAGAAGTAAGGAGCTTGAATGTGATAATAAGGAATGCAATAAAAAAATATTGTAAGGAGTGATACTATATATTATATAAGTTATCATAGGCAATAAAGTAACATGAAGTCAGCAGCAGATTTTTCTTTCGGATCACAATTAGTGGAAACTAGGGCTTCTTTAGGTTTCGTAAAAGATCAAAGAGGAGTAGATAACCCTAAGGACACTGTTATTATTCAGAACTATAAACTATTCCTCGATATGGTTCAAAATGATCCTTTAATTACAGCAGCTTTTGATTCAGTTGTAGATATAGCAACTTATGCGGGTTATGATTTTATTCCACTGAAAGATAATACTTCTAAAGTAAGGGAAGCTAAAGAATTAAAGAGAAAGTTCGAGTTTGAATTGAATGGTGATGAAGTTATAGATAATCTACTTTATTCTTTATTGTATTATGCAGATTCTTTCCTTGAACTTAGGAGGGGGGAATTAACTAAACAGATTAAAGAACTATGGCCCTTAGAGACTACAGAAATGGGCATAGATTATGATACTCATGGTCATATAAGAAAGTTCCAACAACTATCTAATGGTAAGGCAAAAAAGAATTTCCCTGTAGAAAATGTAATATTCTTCAGGATGAAATGGATAGGAAGCAGAGTTAATTCATATAATTCTTTAGAAGCAGTAGCTAATGATTATGCAACTTCAATGAGGGCAAGTAATTATCTTCAGACAATGTTTAAAACAATTCCACCAAAGATTCTTTTCGCTTTAAAGAATGCTAATAAAGTACAAAGAAAAACATTTATAGATAATTTAGTGGCTGCTAGAAATGATCCTAATATAGATTTAGTTGCTATGGGAGATGTAGATCTTAAGAAGTTATTTATTGAATTTGATCCACAATTAGTGAATTTATTACAACATATTAGATCTCAAATAATGCTTATCACTAGAGTCCCTCCTTTTTGGATTGGTATTCCAGAAGGTTCTACAGCTAGAGGAGACTCAGAAACCAAGACTTTTGCTTTCGAAACAAGGATAAGAAAGATCCAACAAAAAATAGAGATCGGAATTAATAAGTTTTTACTACCTAGGATGGGAATTAAGGATATTGAATTTAGATTTAATCCATTTAGCTTAAAAGATGAGAAAGTAATATTAGAAAATGCAGAAAGATTATTTAATTTAGGTGTAAGTAAAGAGAAGGTAGCAGAGTTCCTTTCTGTAAGGGGAGTTACTATGTCTCCAAAAGATATTGATACTGCTAAACTAAAAAAGGATAAAGAACTAAGTCCTAGTAGAAGAAGAGAAGATAAAAAGACAGATGATATAACTTCAAATATAGATAGAAAGGGAGTTAGTGAAGAAAGACCAGATAAGGTAGAACAAGTAGAAATGAGAAGTTCATTCGAAAAATACAATCATTATCCATATGTCATAGAAACTTCATGAATAATTAGCAGGGGGTGCTGACCATGACAGAAGAACAACCAGTTGCAGAAGAAGCAACAGAAACAACTGAAGAAGTAGTTGAAGAAGCTCCGGTAGAGGAAGCTGAAGAAACTAGTAAAGAAGAAGTTGCGGAAAAACCCGCAGAAGAGTAAATCAGAGAGATCCTCTGAGGATGGATCATAATCACAAAATGCCAAAGCATTATCATAAACAAAAATCTAAGACCATTGCATCGAGCAAGGGTGGGAAATCAAGAAAGAAAAAATGAGTCAATTAATAATAATTGGAATCAATGACTTCGTAAAGTTGTTAGAATCACAACGTGATACTCCCAGAGATACTGGGAATTTTATCCATCCTACTCTCTTTTATGAGACAGAGGACTCTCTTTTACTATATTATATTGTTGATGCATGGATGTATTACTCTGAATATGATAAAGTTAATACACCACTTATATCCAGAGAAGGAAGGGAAATGAGTTTAGAAGATATTAAACTTGAATTCTTGGAGAAGGGAATTCAATTGTTGGAACCACTGCAAACAGGCAGAATGGAGGTTATTGTAAGATGAAATCAGAATTTGTATTTGATAGAATTGAAACAAGAAGTTTAAAAGAAACTGGAAGCAGATTTCCTAAATATATAGTTAAGGGATATGCAGCAGTACCAGAACTTCCCCATGTTTATAATTGGCAAAAAGATTCAGAAGGAAGGGTTGTGAAAAGCTGCAAAAGTCTTTTCACCAAGAATTTCATAGCTTCAATAAATAAACAATTACAACATAAAAGAGTATTCGTTGATGCTCTACATGAGACAGCAACAAATCTTAATAGTGCAGAACTTGTTTCCAGAATAAAACAAAAAGTAGGTAAAGAAGTTGATATTGGGAAAGAAACTGCTTCATTAGAGGCTAATCTAAAATTAAAAGAACTACCAATGTTCAAATTAAGAAAGTTTGATGTTTTAGATAAAGGATTGTATATTGAGGCTGAATCTAATCCTTATTTCGCAGAATTAGATGAGAAACATGAAAAATATTATGGTGTAATTATGAAGAGTTTATTTGATAAATATATTAATGGAATAAGTATGAATTTCAAAACTACAGATGTAGTTAATGAAGATGGTCTTGATAAAATCAATGATGGGGATCTATTTGGATTTTCATTAGTACCAGATGGCTCTATGGGCAGTGGAACTGAAATAGTTGATATTGCTATGAGAAGCATCATGGAGATTAGACAAACGGAGGAAAAACCAATGGAAAAGCAAGAAAAGAAAGAATCTATTGAACAACCAAAGGGATCTCAAGTAGATATAGATAAACTGGTTGAACAGAAGGCTCAAGAAAAAGCAGAAGAGATGTTAAAACAAAAAGAGATAGAATCTCAAAAACAAGAACAAACACAACAGTTAGAGGATTTAAAAGGACAGTTAAAAGAATTACAGTCTAAATTAGATAAGAAGGAAGAAAAAATCATTTCTGAAGGAACTGTATCTGATCCAACTCAGAAAACTGACAATATTGATCCTGAGACTCTCAAAAAGAGAGTTGATGAATTAACTTGGAAGGAATTGGCGACTTTACAGGCTGAATTTGGAGATAAACTTCCCAAATATACTAAACAAACTGAATATGCAGGAAAGCACAATGATCCTAGAGTAACAACTAAAATTGTACCTTTGGATCCAGAAATGGAACCAATGCATAAAAGATTAGTTGCACAAATGGGAGATGATCTTGTATTTCAGGGAGACAGATCCAAAAACTAAACGGAGGAATAATAAAAATGAGTAGTCAAGCTTTGATGGAAGTAAGAGGAGCATTACTTACAAGCTCCAATACAACAGGAGTTTTAGGTAGTGCTGCAGGTGGAGCAGAAGTCCAAAAAAGAATTGAAGAAATGCCGGTTCAAGCATTCAATTCTAAAACAGATTTAGCTCCATTGTTAAGAAGAGTAAACATTAGTCAACTAGCGTTTATATGGAATTTGACAACAGAGAATTCAGCAGGATCAGGAGTAACAAACACAAGTTTCACCTTTTATTCACAAGGTGCAGCAAATACTCCTAATCCAAGCACAAAGACACAATTGTATGCTGTAGCTAAAGGATATAGGGTAGATTATGACGTAGCAGGTCTTATGGTAGCAGCAGGAATGGGAAGTCAAATCCTAGAAGAAGCACAATATGCTGCTGAAGCATTAGCAATCGGAGAAGAAAAACAAATCGTCTCAGGTACAGATGGTTCAGGATATGGTGCATCTGGTGGATTTAGTGGTCTATTAGATTTGATGAGCAGTAATGCTACATTCGCAGCAGTTAATTCCAAGTTCGGAACTGCGATGGCAACAGCAAGACTAGAACTAAACGTAAGTTTAGTAGCTGCAGGTGCAACAGCCTTAGATGACTTAGGCTTAGCAGACTTAGACAGTGCAATTACTTTGTCTAATAAGAGAGGAGCTAAAGGAAATAGAAGAATTTTCTTTTGTTCTGAGGAAAGATTAGACGAAATAGCTCAGTTGCTACAAGCACAGCAAAGATTTGTAAGTACTGGTAATACTGTTGAATTCGATGGTGGATTCAGAGTATTGGCGTATAGAAGAGTTCCAATAGTGGGTTCCAGATTTATGGACAAAGCAGGGGTTATCTATACAGGTAGTACAAACACAGATTGGGCAGATTTCACTGATGGAAATGACAAATCAATGTATTTGTTAGACTTAGACAATGTTTTCATGGCTCATGTTGCTGGTGTAAATGCTGCACACGTACCTATAACTGGTGGAGCAACAGGAAACTATGAAGTAAGAGCAGACGTAACTGGTGGATATTACAAGTCCTATGGGGTACTTGTAATGAAGAGATTTGACACACAAGTGTTGATCTATAACTTAAACACACCATAAAACTAAATTAATCTCGGGGGGCTGAAATGCTCTCCCCTTTAATTATTTTAAAGGGCTAATCAGGGAGATAGGAGGAACATAAAATGGCATTCGGATATGGAATTAATGCAGCCGGGAAAACTGTTTGGGGCAATAAGAGAATTGTTATTGGTACTTGGAGTGCTGGAGGAACTACAACAGGAGAGATCGTGACTGGTCTTAAATTTGTAGATTTTTTTGTACCTTTGGAAAAAGGAACTACTCCAGGAACAGCAATGGTAAAAACTAATGAGAATTTTCCATTTGCTAGTGGAACTGTGACTATTGCATGTACTTCAGGTACAAGAGGTCAATGGGTGGCAGTGGGGCATTAAACCCCCTTTTCATTTTTTATGGAGGTAAAGATGGCGAAAAAGAAAAAAGTTGAAGAAGTCGTAGAAGAAATTGTAGAGGCACCAGTAGAAAAACCAAAAGCACCGGTTGTTCCAAAGGAACCTTTAACTGAAGCACAAATAAAAGAAAAGTTATTAAGGGATAACCCTAACTTAAGAATAACTTGAACAGGAGGAAAGAATAGAATGAAATTTAGATTTAAAGGAGACGATAGATGCAGACATGGAGTTAGTTTCATGATTGAGCATAACGGACTCAAAGAAAAACACAAACTACACTTTACAGGTGGTCAAATATATGATTCTGAGAAAGTCATGATAAAATTATCAAAAGATGGAAGAGTGGCTCAAATGCCCCTTCCAGAATCTCAAGTAATTGAAACTTTAGATAAAATAAAATCTGATGATCCAGAATATATAGAATATATTGGCAAAAAACCTAAACTAATAGCAGCACAATAATGGCAGCAAAAGGATATACTACAGAAACCTTAGTAGAGGCAGAAATACTGACAGATATAGATGCAACCACTAGCCCTACTACAGCCCAAGTAGCACAATGGATTGAGGAAGCAGAAGCAGAGATAGATGAACTTACACAAACTAGTTTTACAACAACAACAGTAACAGACGAGATTATTCCATTTGATGAAAGAACTGCATTGTCTTTAAGTAGTATAAGATCAGATTTTAAGATCAGAAGAGATGTTACTTTTGACTATGATAAGGATTCCTTTTTCTTAACGGAAAATGGCTATAGAAGGTCTCCAATAACCTCAATCACTTCTTTATCCACAAATAGTGCTAGTGATGCTGATACAGATAGTTTTACTGCTAGAACTGAACAAGCTGGTTCTGGTGGAGATTTTATTTGGTATGAGAATGGTTTAATAACTTGGATTAAAAATAAACCTGTTTTTGGTAATAGAAGAGCTATGAAGACTACTTTTGTTTATGGTCACACCTCTATCCCAAATAATGTAAAGAAATTAGCTACAAAGATGGTCGCTTTGAGAGTTATTAAAGCAAAAGCAAATAGATCTCAAATTAGCAGTATTGATCCAATAAGTTTAGAAGGAATATCTATTGGTAAAGGGATTACACAAACCACTATTTATATTCAACAATTAGAAAAAGAAATAAAAGAATTAATTGAAGAAGTAGTCGGAACTTTCCGTACAGAGTTGGTGAGATAAATGACAACTAGTATTTCAGATAGAAAAGGAAACAAGATAGTTGATCTTCAGAATATTGGAGATCTAAAGGAAGGAATAAACACCTCTCCAGTAAATGTAGGGTTCCATATAATCAGATTAGCATATACAGGAGATAAAATAGAATATATTGGTTTAGCTCTGCCAGGATCTGCTACAAGTTCTGCAATATGGCAAATAAGAAAATTAGCATATACGGGGGATAATCTAACTAGTGTCCTAATAGCAGATGGGAATGTGAATTTTGATAACATCTGGGATGATAGAGCTAGTTTGAGTTATAGTTAATGCCATATGATTTTAATCCATTTACGGGGAATTTTGATAAAACTACTAATTTTGATGAGGACGATATATATTTAAGATTAGATGCATCTAATAGTCCAGTCACTGGAAGTTTAACTATTGAAGGGGTTTTGACCATAGGTACTGGTTCAACTTTAGTAATCGAAGACGATGTTGGTTTCTATATGTCTGACTCATCTAATAATTATATCATTCCTAATAATACTGGACCTATTAGATATATGTCTGGAATAACAGATGACGTAAATAATACAGGACATATATTTGATACTACAGATTCTTTAACTGCAACTAGCACAAAGATTGCTTTATTCCAAACAGGCGGTTCAACAAAAGCTCTTATTAATAGTAATGGAGATATACAGTTTAGAAGGTGGACTCCAGCACAAGGAGCAGATGTTAGACCTAAGATGGCAGAGTCTGGTCAAAATGTAAATGTGTGGAATCTTCAACCGGATAATGTAATGACTAGGTCTGGTTCTAGGTTAATGAGAGTCAGACATAATGGAAGTAATGTTTGGTATGTAGATACTAATGCTAAAACTTATAGTGATGGTGGTTTTTTAATTAAGGGAGGTTCATATGTATTTGCTCTATATACTAGCCAGACATCAGGGATGTTTTTCAATGGTACAACTAATGAAGTTTCTTTTAGAATTACAGGGACTGAAAAACATATATTTGATTTGGATAATGGAAATGCAACATTTAAAGGGAATTTAGTTATTGGGGAGGGGGCTGCCGCAACGGATTATACGCTAACTTTCGATGGGGAAACCAATGATGGTGTATTAACATGGATGGAAGACGAAAATTATCTTGATTTGGATTCAGATTTTAGATGTAGACAATTATTTGCTGATGGGGATAATGCAGGGATAGCAAGTACAAATAGTCTAACTGGAACCTCAGATCTGACTGCAAATGATACTGGTTCAGGAACGATAAAATTTAAAGGAACTACAGATAGAGATAGTAGTGGATTTATTAAAATTTATATAGGAACTACTGCATATTATATACCTGTATTTGATGCAATTACTGGATAAGGAGGATAAAATGACACAAAGAAGAAATTATAAATCAAAGAAAATGAGGGGAGACAGTAGAGATGTATTTGATAATGCATATGAAATACAAGATGAGATGACAGAAGAATGGTCTACTATACAAGAAGCAAATTCTCTCCAAG
>Ga0098033_1000696_pt1 | contig 14779 bp, 22 predicted proteins | sample 1_EtaG_FD_75049 | JGI IMG/M metagenome (GOLD analysis project Ga0098033, IMG submission 75049) | Marine viral communities from the Subarctic Pacific Ocean - 1_ETSP_OMZ_AT15124 metaG | ecosystem: Environmental > Aquatic > Marine > Oceanic | place: Pacific Ocean | collected 2015-01-07
CTCTGAACCAGACGTATAAGAGCCAGAGGTAGAGAGGGTTGTGGCACCATCAGAACCAGAAACTTCAAAAGAGCCGACGACCGTTACGGCTCCATCAGAGCCTGATATTGAAGTGGTTACAACACCCATTAGTCTATTTCCTCCATCAAGAGCTTATATTTTTTTCCAGTTTTGTTGTTTCGCAACGTTAAATAGTTTTCTTCTTCAACTACTGTCCAGTTACCTCTTTCATTTTTGAGATGTAAATCGGCCGTATATATATTTGCCCAACGCCTAGCCGGTGAACCAAGATTGTATGTATCATCTGCAGAAGGAACGGTGCTTTCAGCGGATATGGCGCCGGCTACTGTTAGTAGGTGGCTAGGGTTCGTCGTTCCAATACCGACTTTGCCATCACTATCGATACGCATTCTCTCTGCTGTATCGTCATGGAATATAATAACACCGTTAGAGGCTGCATTTTGTATGATTAATTCTGCATTATCTTTTTGCACTATGCTACAATAAGAAGTGTCAGATTGTATACGAAGTTCAACCTCTCCAGATGATCCATAAAGGTGAAGATTTTTCGCTGGGCTAGCCGTTCCGATGCCGACATCACTATTAAAGATGCCATTGCCGGCAATGGTGAGGGTACCTGATCCAGATAAGTTCCCGCTTGGCGAATCAATTTTAAATACTTGTGCACTATCTGAATGTAGTTGGAAGCTTCCGGTTCGCGAGTGGTTGTCAGTTTGGTCATCGCCAAAATAAGTGGAACCCGTTGCATCAATAAGCGCGATGTCCTCAACGTGGTACATGCTCGCAGAGATGGTACCAGAGACAGCAAGCGTCCCTGTAAGGACGAGAGTATTGGCAGCGTATCCGGATTCGGATGCGCTGTAATACATAAAATTGACTGAGCCAGTAGTGTTGCCCGAAGCCGACATGAACTGAACGGATCCAGTGGGCCCGAAGGCCTGGCCGGAATCGGCGCAGTCTATATATGCCCAGCCAAACTTAGCCATGGGCTTATGCTACTCCGGCCGAACCTGACCAACTGGGTTTCGAAACAGGGCCAGCGGCTCCAGAGAGAGCTATCTTCTGAGGCCTAATTGACGTTAGGCCGGCGACCACACTAACGGTACCGGCATTTCCCCCATTAAGATACAGTCGTGATATCTTGAGTTCCAGGCGCCCACTTGAGCCGGCCCCGGGAAGCAGGAAATAATTGACAGCGCCGGGAGCATCAATTCCATTTTTAGAAAACCCGACCTTAAGGGCGGTGGCGCCGTTGTTATATACCTCAACCCATCGCGTCACATACGGAAAGGGAAGTTCTTGAGTGGTAGAGGTTGCATCAATAGCACCGCTAGCAAACGGAATCCCGCTTACTTGATATGCGGGGGTATGATTCATCCCAACTTCCATGTGCCAGGATGGTGTAAAGTTTTTTCCTTTAGCCATAATGAAATAAATCTCCTATCTTTTTAAGTAGTTCACTGTAATTAGTCATCTTTTTTTTCTATTGCGCCTTTCTTGTGCTTTAAGACGCTTTAAAGCTTCTCGCCGGCGTAAGCGAATAGCTTTTAATCTCTTTTCTTTTCTTTTAACCGAGGGCTTTGTGTAATAGCGGCGTTCTTTGTATTCCTCGATTATCTTTTCTTTTTTGACTTTTTTAGTAAATCGACGGATCATTCTTTCGTGATTGCCGCGACACTCTTTTGCTGTTACTTTTACGTTTGCACCTTTGTGGGCCATTCCTCACCTTATTTTAGAGCGTTCCACATGCGGCCGGCTCCCCCTACTAAAGAGCTAATATCTACGCCAGCGGATGTGGGATCGCCGAGATCAACGGAGCCCGGTTTAGAGTCGGCGGCTTCATAAGAAGTCATCGCCTCCGTTCCTTCAAATAAATTAACACCGTTATATGCGTCAGCACCAACTGCCTTCATTATTTTTTGGCGCTGGGCTGTGTTTTGCTTGGGTCGGGGTGGCAGGGGCCGTGGGACCTGTGGCTGTTGAGCTTCCACCATAAGGTTGCCTTGCATGCCTTTCGCAACTTCAGCAACCACATTGGATAGAAGGCCTTCTTCAAGAAGGACTTCATGAATGCATTCTTTAACGAGAGGTTTGATAAGCTGCTTTAAATCTGCCTTGTTCACTTATCACCCCCTGATGATGCCGGCTATCTTCTGCCAACGATTGAGGGTTTCTCGAAGCTTTAATTCTTCTTCTTTTTCTTTCTTTTTGGCGTCGGCATCTGAGTCTGCGTCTGAGGGAACAACTGGCGGGGTCGACCCGGGATGAGGGATCTTACCGGTGGACGTTTTGGCTGCCATGGTCCGGGCTGCATCATCAGCAGCCACAGATTCGGGACCAGAAAGTCGATCTTCAATGCCCGGGGGCTTGGCTCCTGTGGGGGGTTCGGGTTCGGCGCCAGGTTCGGCGCCCTTCAGAGCCATCGAAGCAGTTTGATCTCCTACAATCCTATGCAATCTGAGTAGCTTAACAATCGCCGCTTTCGCAATTTCTTTTTGAGCTTCGTCAGTCATTTGTTCAATTGCTGCTATAGTGTTCTCCAGCGAAATTGTTTCTCTTCCTTCTTCTAACACATTAAACCCGGCAGCAGAAAGATCGGCGCGTAGACCTTTCATTAATCTACTCATATCCTTTCCTTTAATGCCACTTTTGGCGAACTTAGACTGCATGCCCTGACCATCGGCAGGGTTCTTGAACACGTAAACGTCGCCCTTGGCACCAGCGGCACCAGCGGCGGCTGCGCCGGCGTCTGGGCCCTTGCCGGTGGCTTCAGCTTCGTCACCCGGCACTTCTGATACATCCTTTGTCACCTTCTGAGGTTCGGAGTTATACTCTTCTGAGTTAAGCGGAGTCATCATTTTCGCTGCAGTCTTAAGCCCGCCTTCGCGAGAATGACCAACCAAACGCTTGCCAACGAGGCCAACGACTGCTCCAATTCCCGCTACGGGAAGAGCAAACCCGGCCAAGCTCTTTAAGAAGCCCGGGCCAAGCCAACTCATTAGTGTGCTGACGCTGCCGGCTTTTCTATATAATTTGCCTATATCTTGCATTCCGCCAATGTCGCCGATACCGGTGCTTTTTGCGCCTTGTGGAAGTAGATCCGAAGTTCTGAGATCGGGTGGTTCAACATCGGGGTCTGGGATATCGGGCTTTGGAATTGGATCTGGTGGGCCGCCGCCACCGCCGCCGCCGTCACCGGGGGGAAGATCTTCGACTGGAGATTCGCCCGGTTCGAGTTCCGCGATGTGATTGAGCGCGTCTAGCTGGGCCGGCCTTAAATCTTTACCTCTTGTGGCTCTTTTGATCGCCCTCTTGGAAAGCCTTGCGCCGATGTTTCCGAGTTTCTTGATTAACGCAGCTGGAACAGCCTCTCCACCAGCTTGATGAGCTTGTGCTTTAGCTACGAGTCTAAGAACTCTTCGAAGGTTTACTTCGTTAAGCATCTCGTCTAAATCTTCATCCAATTGTGTGGTATCAGCTTCAGCATCATCTTCTTTAAGATAACGATAGGAATAAGAAAGATCCTTGTTCAAGGTGCCAAGGTAAGACTTAACCTTATCAATAAGGTTATTGGCGGTATCTGTCTGAATTAGACCCGCTTTGTGGGCCGAGTCTAGCGCTTGCCGAAGCATTACGAGGCCGGTAGTAATCGCTTCAAACTCTTTTTGCTCTTTATTGTTAGGATAGTCACCAAAACCGGGAGCTTGTTTAATTTGAGCAAAAAGCTCTTTGAATTCTTTGGTGGCCTCTTTGTCGGCAAGATCTTGAAGTTCGCCTTCCTCTGCGGTACTGCCTGAAGTGCCCCCAATCCTAATCTTGGAAAGCATGTGCTTGGCTTTCTCCCACATCCCCTCATCAATTGACATCGGATCTTCAACTTCGGCTCCACCAATTTTCTCAAAAATAGCAACAATTTGTTTGCTTTCAAGATCTGATCTCGATTCAGATAATGCTGTTCGAATAGCTCGTATTCGTTTTTCGAATAATTTGGTTTGTACTGCTTCTTGAACAAGCACCATGGCCTGCTGCCGGTTTAAAGTCTTTCTTCTCATTTGCTTAAATCTCCAATTATATCATTAAGTAGTCGGTTAATTTTGTCAGCCTTAGTAAAAATGTTGGGATTTTTTAGATCCCTCACTTCGGTCATCATAAAGGCGCCGGGTGTAGAGGGTTCCGATACAAAATCAAAACAAATTAATTGAAAATCATCCTCGACAATTGTCTGGCCTTGGTTTTCACTAACGGATCCCATCCCTCTGGAAGAGATACCGAGTTTTACGCCCGACTCTACCAAGGAGCGTAAAATATTTCCTGACGGAGTGTCTAACACTTGAACTTTTCCCATCACATCTTTATTGTTCCACCACATCTCCGTCACCATGTGAGAGGCATTTCTTAAATTGATGACTGAATCATCGGGGTGGTCCAGTTCTCCAAGTGCCCTTCTTTCTTTTACGAGTTTGTTGTAGTTTTCTACCTCGCGCATTAAAACAGGGTGTGGGTAGACGCGTCCATTTCCATTTTGGGTATCAGATTTTTGCATGACACCAGAGAGAATCATTCCTCCCTCGGTTACAAAACGCTTTTCAGCTTCCGTAAGAAGATCCTCACACACACCGCCTTCGCAGAGTGCATAATACTCTCTTAGGAGAACTTTTCCCATCTATTTTCTCTTCTTTGTACGGACGCGTCGTCGGCCTTCTGCAGCCTGCTGCATTTGGGGCTGTGCCTGTTGTTGGGCGGCGGGTTGTGCCTGTTGTGGGGCGCCGATGCGATCTAAGACACCTTCGTCGATTTCACCATTCTCAATCATGAGGGCGATCTCTTCCTCAATTAGAGCTTTTAATTTACTTTCAGTAATTTGCATAACTAACTCCCTTTGCAACAATGTCTAACTGGTTGAAGCATCCACTTTTGGGTCCACGTGTTTATGTTCATGTTTTATTCCTTCATCTCCAAATATCATATTAAGAATATATGACGTTCCTGATGATAACCATCCTAAAACAAAGAAGTTTACAACAGAGATGTCAAAATTAAATAGTTCTGTAAACGGAGAAAGTAACATTAAAAACCACCCTACATGAAATCCCATGCACATTGGGCACTCAAACAATTTTCGAAGTCTTCCCCTTTTAGGTCTCCACCGATCAAATAGTTTGCCGTAAACCAATATTTGGGTCAGGCCATAAGCCACTAAAATGAATGTTAATATTTCCATTATGGAGTCCCGGTTACAGTTTTCTTGTTAAAGTTATCCGCGATATACAATTGAAGTCTTTGTGTAATATCAATATCCTCTAGTTTGGTGTCGTCAGGATCCTTTTCTAAAGTTTTTGCTAGATTTGCTAAAAAGGCATTTTCTATAGGATCGTCAACTATTTGAGAAACATCATCATCAACATTTAAAAATTTTAATGCTGTTCCTTGTGTCGCCTCGTCTGGGAGGGCATAGGCACTTTTTGCAAGATCGAACATTGATTTTGCCGCGGCCAACCCAGGAACTTTACCCACTATTTCATCAACGATTGCACTTTTTGCCGCATCTATGACACCGCCCTTCAGTTGCTCCCCTCTCTTTTTAAGTTGAGCGGTCTGTATCAGGGCCCGTAAATCCCCCACTGTCTGTACGTCTCTCACGGTTTTCATCGGGGGCCCCTCTTCGGTGGGCTCTTTCTGGCCTCCAAATCCTAGAATTTCATCTAAAAATGAATGCCAGTTTTCCATTATTAATTTCATTGTAGACACGGTGAGACCTCTAAATAGTATAAAGGTAATTCAAGGAGTAGGGATCTCGGATATAAGCTGTACGGATAGAACCCTGCTCGACTTCTTGCGGGACCTCTCCTAGCTCGGTAGAATCTGTGTTGTCAGGATGGGTTAGCTCGTCGTCTGCCATAGAGACAATAGCTTCCGTATTCTCGAAGTAGGGACGCTCTTCATCCACAAAGGTGGATATATTGATTAAGGCGAGCTTCGGAGCGTTTATTTCTTTCGAAGACGCATTTTCTAAAGTAGCTTCCAAGGAACCATAAAAGGAGCCGGCCTGAATTGATTCTGGTATCACAATTCCTTTTTTGTGTAAAAAGGAAAATAGTCTGTTTTGAGCCCCGTATACTAAATCGTTCATTGTATCTTTAGGAAAGGTGACCACTTTATTATTAGTAGGGGACAAGACGATATCAATGTCTCCATGATCAAAAATCATTACGTCGCCATTTAAACTTTGTCTGGCATTAAGTTCGAGTCTGACTTTCTTCTCGTTGGCTTTGGCACCAATTTTAATTACTATCGCCATTTTCACCTAATTCCTTTACAAGTGTTTGCGTTTTTAATATGGTGATCAAGACTTCTTGATTAATATTGGTCTTCGCAAAACTTTTTAATTCTTCAATAAGCTGTTCAGTGTTCGTGCGCATGCGTTCGTCGGACTTGATAATGTCTTCTTCTTTGGCCTTGGTGAGTTTTTCTTTAAGGCGCGAGATCTCTTCATTCAAAAAGATCTTCAATTCTAAAGCATTGTCGGCAAAAGATGTAATGTAATAAGTTAGAAGAGTTTTTTGTTCTTCCAGTAATGTCGATTCATACTTCTCATTAAATTTCTGCACAACAGACTTATAAACAATATCGTCGATGTGTTCTAAATTGGGGTCGGTCGGTTTGGTCGCTAGCATTCTCTGCATCACTTGGTTCTCTAAAATTACTTTATTTTTAGGGGAGACCTTTGAGGAAAACATTTGATTGATAGTCGCAATGGTTTTATAGTTGGGAACAAAATTATTGAAGACACTGGGAGATATTTTCTGATTTACATCTTTGATGAGGGCGGTCTGCTTTTTAAAAAGCTCTCCCGGATCAATTAATCTTTTTTGCAATGTGGCTTCTTTTAAAATCTTCTCGGAAATATGAGCACTCAAGTTTTGACTTTCATATAAAGAACGATAACAATCGAGATCCTTTCTTAAGACGCTCTCTGTACCAAAGTGCTTTTTAATAAGTTCTACCACCTTGCCTCTCTTCAGGCGATCTTGCTTCAATATAGCAGTCGTTCCTTCTCTAACGAGAGCCTCATAAACAAAAGCTGTGTTACGTTTTTTATTATGCTTTACTTTCATCTTGATTCTCCGTTAAAACTGTGCTGTTGTTTTCTAAATCTTCTATAAGTTTGAGTACTGAGGTGTTGACGTTGAAAAGTCTTTTTTCCTCGGACACTTCCTTCAAAGTATAAATAGATTGATCTTCTTCATAAATACCTGTTGCTACGCCGTCCATCCCGATTAAACTTTTAATGTTTCCATAACCCGGCATTATATTGCGTGCGGTGGAACTGCTTTTTTCTTTGGAATATTTGGCAGCATACGATCTGGTTCGGGCGCCCCCTTTGCGCTTGTCGCTCGTGACGGGGTGATATACTTTGCCTTTCGCTCCTGGGGTAAGGCGCGGCGCATTGCGGGATCCCGGAGGCACCGCCAACAATGCGGACTCTTCTCCGCCGCCGGCTTCGGCTCCCATCTCTTCGCCGCCTGCTTCTGCGGCCGGCATCTCCATGGGTTCTTCCATGCCGCCTCCCATATCGCCGCCGCCTAGATCCTCGCCGCCAAGGGCGCCGGCTGTTTCACCGGCTGCAGCTTGCTCGGCCATTTGCTGGAGGGCTGCGTCATGCTTGCGATCATAATACATTTCTCGCTGATTGCGGATAAACTCTTCGTGAGACATCCCGAAGATCTTTTCAGTAACCCAACGCCTAGAAAAATAGCCTTCTGTGGCCGAAGCCGCAATATCAAACTTCTGCTTCCAGTGCTCGATTTCCTGCAGTTCCGAAATCTTGGAGGGGTTGTTAAGGTGTAAGCTGAATGACAAAAGATCATCACCTCTAAATCCTAAAGTATAAAGGTGGATAATTCCAATTTTAGTAAGCTCCGCAATAATAACGCGCTGCAGTCGTTGGATAGTGCGCGAGAAACGAATGTCCTTTTGTGCTAATGTTGTCTTGTCTTCTTCCGCCCCTTCGCCCATACTCAAATATGACTGCGGGATCTTAAGGGCCGAGAACAACTTGTCTCTCAGATACTTGATATCATCAATTTGGGTAATGTTCTCGGCGCCCTTTAGTGTTTGAATGTCCGTTACTGACCCCGGGCGGATAGGAATAAAATAATCTTCTTCAATAGACATAGGATTATAACGAAGATCAACTTTCCCACTTGAGGGATCCACGATGCTGTGGCGCTTAAGCTGAGTCACAACCTTTTCCATGTACTGTTCAACGTCTTGTGGTGGGATAGCACCCACATCAATCTTAAAGACACGTCGTTCGGACGAACGCACAACTCGATAGGCCATCATGGCGTCTTCCATTAATACAAGCTGGCGCCAAATACGCCGGCATGCTTCCAAGATGGACGTTCCATAGGGCGAATATTTATCATTACCAAGGATACGGAAGTGAGCGATTTGCCAGTTTTCAAAAGTCATGCCGGCAGTGTTCCACTGATATTGAACATAATTGGGGTTAGTGGAATCCTTTCCTTCTAATCTTTCGATTTCTTGGGCCGGGAGCGCAATCACTGACTGTACTCCATACTTATCATCAATGTCTAAGTACAAGAAAAAGTCTCCATACTTACACATGGTGCGTGCCCAACCAAAAAGATTGTATTCTAAGTTTAAAATATTACTATACAAAACCGAGAGGACTGCTCTAAGCTCTTCGTTCGGACAATCGATGTTAAGCATTGGTCGAAGATCGGAATAAGTCGTCATCTCATCTGCATAGATATCCATGGTGGATGCAATCTCAGGCATGTATTCCATCTGGTCAAAATCTACATATCTTTCCGTACGGCGCTGGTTGGCGATGGCGGCTGTGGCCACCACGTCGAGAGGGTTGTACAGTGCCTTCTTAAACTGTTGTCCCGATGCCGATTTAAATCTAGAAGAAAATTTATCTAAATGCTGGCGTCTAATGCGGCGCCCCGACTGCGATCTATAATTAATGATCGGACCCGAGAAAAGTCGGGTGAGGGCTTTGAAGAGATCGGTCTGTCTATTTTTTGGGTTATTGTTTGGTGGCATTTATTTTCTCACTTAATTATCCACTTATACTGATTATATATATCAGCGGCTTCTGACATCTTATCAAAAATATTATCTTTTTTGTAGCCTTCTTGGCCTTGGATTCGAGTGTTCAGTGTTGTTTTAGAAGTTATAATGGAACTTAAGAATGCTTTTTGATAATTTAAATCGCGTGCACTAGACTGGATGGCGGTGTCTCGTACCCAACATGCAATTGCTAAAGCCATAATCAAGTCGTCATGATATCCTTTCATTGCTTGTGGTTTTCCATTCTTCCAAATAAAGGTTTTCATTTCGTTTGCCGTACGAGATGAATACACTTTAATTAGTTTATTTCTGATAAACTCTTCTAATTTCGCTATGATAAGAGGGCGTGTCTTCATCGTGGTTGTAAAGCCTGGGACTGCGCTAGTTCTTATTTCAGCTTGGTATTGCTCAATGTATTCGTGAGTGGACTTAACCGAATGATATAAATTAGGGTAGGCGTGCTCCAACAATTTATCTAAGACCGTGTATCCCACATTATTATTTTCTACTACGAGCATCGCATTTCCAAACTCCCTACCTACTTGATTAAGCATATTCGCGAACATATCTAAAGTTGGTTTTCCCTGATACTCACCTACCACTTCTAAGGTTTCCAGTTGGACAATATGAAAAGTAGAGTAATCGGCGCCATCGCCGCGAGCAACATCCGCGACCATCAAATAATTGCATGTGGGATCAAATTCTTCCCAAATCCAAAAGTTACGATCAAAAGCCGTTCGATGCTTGGGCTCCTTTATAGTTGATAAGAGCCACTCCATACAGCTGGGATCAATAACCGTTTCTCCGGATGTGTTGAAGTTGCATTGTAATTCCTGTGCAATCTGTCGGCGCGACATATTTTTGGTTTCTTTCTTATACCACGCTTCGTCTCTGTCGGGGTGAACGTCCCAAGGAAGAGTTGTAAGGTGAAAGTTATTAGTACGAGCCATCGCATCTGTGCACGTTTTGTGAAACCAATTGCCGACACCATTAGGGGTTGAGAGAGCAATGCAGCGGCCACCTGTTGAAAGTGTGGGATATAGCCCTGTCCACAGCTCTTCTAGATTTTCAATGTGTGCTGCCTCATCCAGCACCAGCAGGGAGAGCGCTTCGGAACGGCCGGCGTCTCCCGAAGTCGAGGCCGCCTTAATGGAAGAACCATTAGATAATTCGAAGGAGGTTCTATTGTCTACCGAGATGGTGGCGATACAAAGCCAGTCAGGCACGTTCCGCATAATACTTTTAACTTTCTTCACAAGGTTGCCTGCTGTTGCAAATTTAGTGGCCATAACTAGAATAGCTTTGTCCCGATGAAACAACATCATCCACACGATGTAGCCGGCTGTAATCGTTGAAATTCCCAGTTGGCGCGCCTTTAGGATGACATTGAAACGATAATCGTTGAACTCTTTGAGAAGTGTGTCTTGGAAATCATATGTATCAAATAAAATTTGCCCATGCATCGGGTGCGATATATGGGCATATGTGTTAAGAAAGTACGACGGATCCTTCCCGCACTTTAATATCTCTTTGACTTTTTGTTTTTTGTCTAATTGAAAACTCATTTAACATTTATTCTCGGTAATCCTCTGGGTGCTCTATGGTATCCATCAAAGTCTCCAGGCCATTTATAACTTGTTGTCCTATTGCCATAGATTGTTGATCTTCAAACTCTTCAAACGCATCTTGAAGATCATGATAGGCTTGTTCGATGCGCTGCACTAACGTGTGTCGTTCGACTCCCGCATCACGCACATCATAAGTTTCATCCTCGTCCCCCATATCGTGATAGTGTCCTTCCCTCAGTGTTTCTGTAATTAAGGACATTAATTCTTCCAGTCGGAACCCTGCTGCTGGGCGCCCTTCGGCGCCGGGAGTATAGAGCGTTTCTTCGCCGGGATAGTCTGGGTCTCCTGGCGATGACAACTCAACTCCAGGCAATTTCTCAAATGCCAACTGGAAGATCTCGGATACTTCTTCGGGATCTTTCCCGTGAATGAGTTCACCAATTGTGGCAGCAAGTTCGTCATGGCTCATCTCCGGACGTGGGGGCTTCTCCATTGGGAAGATATCGCTGCCTTCAGGGTCGGCTTCGGTTCCAGGCACTTCGGGCGGTGGTGGAGTTTCGCGCGGGTCATCACCCATCCAATCGGGCTTGGGGCCCCCTTTAATATGAGCAATTAAATCATCAACTTTGGCTTCATCTATGCCTTCTTCGCGGACATATTCTTCAAGGACAATACGATAAAGATCGCTGCGAGAAATATTCATTACTATTTCTTCCTGGTATCATTCTTGGGGCGCTTCCCTTTCCAGCCTCCTTGATCTAAGAATGATTTCCAACTCGTGTCTAAACGATTTTTGGATTCTGCATCTATGTTCATTTCGGAAACTAATCCCCCTACTTTGTAGTGGCGTTGTGCAGTCACCCAAGAACGCACTCGGGATGAATTTTCAACGCGAATATCGACATCCCCTTCTTGGGTGAGTGTTACTGAGTTTCCAGTAATCTTGCGATATTCTTTTTTAAGCCAACCAGAAATATCACCAATTCTTTGATCAATTTCTTCTTCAAATCCGCCGGCGTATACTTCTTTAAGCTGGATCTCCGACTGATATGAAAGACACATCATGTCACCATAAAACTTAACGTTAAAGCCGTCCATTACCCGTTGATCTATAAGAGCATTCCCCTCTTCTCTACGCAGGATGTCTGTCTTTACGGGCTCATAATCTTCGCCAAGCGCACCATCATACGCATTTGCCGCTGCTTGTGCGAGTCCTTGCACGATTTCATATATTGTAGCCATTCATAATTCCTCTTTTTGTGTGGATTGTTTGGGTCGCCAACCTTGTAACCATCTTTCCTCCCTATCTTCAACATATTGAACGTAGCAATTATGACAACAATCAAATTTGATGAAGCAGACATCATCCATAGATTTCTGTGGAAATGTTCCGCAGATAGGACAATTTTTCAAAGGTTCTCTATTAAGTAGTTTTTTTGATATCTTAATCCCATTAATATCGATTTTCTCTTGGTGCTCTTCATTTTTCTTTATCTTGCTGTAACATTCTCGCATCTGTTGAAGATATTCTTCTTCTTTGGTGGGATTCCAATCTCCCCTAATATTGTGCACAGCTTCCTGGCCATACTTTTTGGAGATGGCATTTTCAATAGCCGCCACTCGATTTAGATCTTTATTTTTCATCGAACGCTTTATACGCTCCATATGTGGCAGCGGACCCTACTACTATGCCTCCGATAAGCCACCATGTCTTGTTACGTGGAGATGTCTTTTTTAATGATTTAACCAGTGCGTTAATTTCTTTATCTTTTTGGGTGATAAATAAATCATATTCTGCGGTCAACGCTTTATGTTCTATCCGCAAACTCTCTAAGTCATATTTATGTAGCTCTTGTTGTTTGCTCAACTCATATTGAACTAAGCTGTCACATGCATAAGCAAAACGGTCATACCCAGATAGGAGTTCTGCGGTGGCCTGCTTATTAAACAAAACGCCCTCAAAGGGGGCGCACTGGCGGTGTCCCAGAATGGTAAACTGGGCTGGCTCAGCATTAGCCGAGAGCGTAAACATGAAGAGGAGATTAAGGAGCCACATATTCAAAGCCAAGAGTGATCTCTATATCTTTAATTAGTCCTTCTTTATCTTCGCTGAACTTTCTTGCGTATTCTCCAGTTTTCTTTTGTCGTTCCTTTTCCAATTGTCGTAATGTGGTTTCATAATCTTCTTCAATCACAGCAATAGACTCTAAATAGCTTTCCATGAGAAGTTGCTTCTCTTCTAATTCTTGTTGATGAATTTCTTTGAGACCTTCGATTTGTGCTGCTGTAGATTCGAGTTGAGTAGCATAGGCGGACTCCATCAAATGATAGTCATATCGAGTCTTAAGTATTACCACAGCCGCCAGTAAGACTATGAGGATTGCTTTCCAATGTTTAAGGGCAAATTCTAAAATATGCTTCTTAATCATTGTACCCCCGCAATCTAGCAATGGCGTCAATAATTGTTTGACCCCCGATATAGATCGCTGAGATGATTACCCAATCCTCACTGGTCACATGACCTGTGAATGTTAGTGTTGTTGCTGTTGACCATACTAGCAGCTTACGTGATGTTAGTTTTGCTAGCCATGTGTCAACGAATGCTTTTGTTGTTGCCATCATTTTCTCCTCACTTTAATAACTCTACCTGAGTCCTCTTTGTCCGGTCAACCATCTTCTTCTATTTTCGACCTACACATCTCTTCCGCTTCTGCGGCAGATAGGCCGTCGTCGCGCTGGGAAGTCGGCTTATCTTTTTGTGCGCATGCCCAACGTCGCTGCTTCTCCGATGATACTTCCGAAATGGTTGCTGCCCACTCTTCGTGTTCTTGATCGGGATGAGCTTCCTTGCAGGACTCGCCGGGGTGTTCTTTATCTTCTTGAAGATAGACCTCAAGCTCTTCCTTGATGATTTGGTTGAGATGTGATTTCGTGACTTTCATTGTTCGATACCTTATGCCAGCATGATTAACCGTTCTAAGTTTACGCCTGCCTCTTGAAACGCTCTCAGAACAGATACATAATCATCTGTCAATTCCGGGTTGGACGGTCCCATCGCATGCACTGCATCACTCAAGTCATAGCATAGCTGGCTTACTCTTTCTTGTTCGGGCGTGAGTTCACCGCCCAATTGTTCCTTAATCTCTTCTTCGATAATCTTCTTTAGATGTGATTTGGTGATTTTCATTTTCTGGGGCCCCCCAATCTATCATGGACGCTACCACCAATCCCAAGACGCTTTTTAAGTTTCCACGGGTCTTCGGTGGGGGCGGAAATTCTTAGGGGCTCTTCTTCGTCGGCCACAAGATCGCGTACTGTTTCGATCACATCTACCGGATTGGTTCCCCCTTCTTCATCCCCGGTCATATATAGCATAGCCTTTTCAATCAATCCCATTACATTCCTTAATTTTTTAAATGCCTCCTCTTCAGGAGTGGGCTCGTCTATCGTGTAGGTCTCGCCCCCGATTGTAAGGGCCTCTTGCATTTCTTTTTTGCTTGTTACTCTAACATGAATATCCGACTTGGCTGCAAAGGATTTCGCGGCGTCCTTGGACTTGAATGTCTTGGCTTGCCCCAACGAACCAAACTTGGGATTACTGGAGGAACCACCGATCACAAACTTTTCCGCGAAGGTAACCCCAGATCTTTCTAGTACCCAGGCTTCTTCTGTTTCTAATAAACTTTCAACTTCTTCTTTAATAATATCAGTCTTCTCATCCATAAAATAACGAGGATCAAATCTTCTTGTGTTTTTACGTCTAGCCATTGTAATCTCCTATGTTGCTAATCCATTCATGCTTAGTATTCTTTCATATCACTTCTGACATCGCTATCGATCCGTGCCAAATCTGCAATCTCTTGATGTAGTGGCATCACAGTTTCAAAACTACCGGGCTTCGCATGAAGCGCAGTCTCAATAAGATTCCAAGCCATGCGACCAACATCTTCTCCAAACACATCTATGACCGTCTGGCGGGATTGACCCATGGCCATTTTATATGATTGTTGATCGTCGGCGCGCTCCGGGCTTTTCTGAAGATATGGATCTTCAATCTCTTCCTTATCTGTCGTCTCGTTCAAAGCCTC
>Ga0098033_1000697_pt1 | contig 14767 bp, 4 predicted proteins | sample 1_EtaG_FD_75049 | JGI IMG/M metagenome (GOLD analysis project Ga0098033, IMG submission 75049) | Marine viral communities from the Subarctic Pacific Ocean - 1_ETSP_OMZ_AT15124 metaG | ecosystem: Environmental > Aquatic > Marine > Oceanic | place: Pacific Ocean | collected 2015-01-07
TACCTTCTGGGCCATAATTGTCCATATTGACCGATTTAACGATGTGCTTGGGATTGCGCTGATCAACTGACACCGTATTGCGCAATCTTTGGTATCTCGCAACGGGATGTTCACCGCCTCTAATCTGTTTCCACGTGGGATGCTGGTAAGGGCCGTTGCGCTTTAGATTAATTGTATTTAGAATAGATGCTAAGCCTGGAAGTCCAGAAGCCCAAGATCCAACAACGGTGTTGGCGTTCGCGGAGCTGGAGCCCACATTTGCATAATTAGTGTCCCCCACGAGGGGGAATAGCGAGGGGGTGAAAATTAAATCGCTATAGCCAAGAAAATTTTCTGAAGAAGTTATTGGTTCCTGTATACCCAAGTTTAAATTTGTAAAATTTGCAGCAGGAGAATAATCGTACTCAGGGTGTGCTGCAGCATAGTGAGGGGTGACCGAGTGGAATTGCATACCGGCGACGTATGCAATTAAAGACTCACTCGCACTCACAAAATTTAATGTTTCATCTGTTGCCATTTTTTACCTTGGTCCTAACATATAATTAGATTATACCCTAAATTATTGATCCTGTTATCCACGCATATTGTTTATCTGTTCTCGGGATCATATGAGAAATGAAAGCATTATCATATGTTGATGCTGTAACAAAAACTGCACCGGGGGCTGTTGGGGAGTCACCAGTAAATTCAATTCTTTCAATATTATTTCTGTGTACTTTGTGTTTTGAAGCATCGCCAACAATTGTATAATCAAGTGTATTAATAACACCTGTTACTTCTGACCCATGTACTCTCGCAAAATCAGTACTTGGGCCATGGACGCTAACACCAAATTGGCCCATATGTGCTTGAAGTTGCGTATTATATACTTTTCTGCCCCAGTTATTTCGCCATGGCATCGCATTGTAGACAGAATAAGTTTCATGAGCAGGATCCAAGAAGCCTCGTGACATAACTTCAAAACCACCTGGTGAGCTAAATTTAGATTTAAACCTTGTTCTATTTTTTATATTTCTGGTGCCGGGCCCGCTAGCTGTAACTAGATAATCTCTATTAGCCATCATATGTGTAGTTTGGTTGATGCTTGGAGTCTGGTCTATAACCTTAAACGGAGTCGGGGACACCGACGCGAGGGGGACGGCTGTGATGGACCCCCCAGAGCCGGCTCCTTGTTTTAATATTAATTGTGAGCCTTCTCTAATAATTGTAATAAGGCCATGATGTCCATTAGAACTGTTAATCGCTTTCTGTATTTCTTCGGCCATCGTTTCTGATGTACTGGGAGGGTCGGTATTTATTACAACGTAAGTGCTGCCGCCTTCCTCGTACAGGTCACCGGTGAAGTAGCCGCCGCCGTCGCCGTGCAATAGCATATATGCTATTTCTGTACCATCAGCCGTGCTTATTAAAATTAATGATGTTTCAAGATGTGTGGCATATGCATCGGGATCTTCGGCTAAACATAATATTTTGCCCAAAGGTTTAGATATGACATCAGAATATTTGCCTGGAGTAACCATATGCGCAAAATAATTAATTTCACTATTATGTCTGGTGAACCAAGGATCATTCGCTTCTGGGCTTACGGTGCTAACATATTCATATTTATCTAGATAGTTACCTGCAACAGTAGGTGAAGAACCTGTCATTTGAATATTGCGAATGTTTACAGGACGTTTTGCGAATTCTTGACGAGTATATATTGCGCTGGGCCTGTGGTGGTTGTCGTAGGTTGGATTGAAAAGCTTGAAGGAGTCTTGCTCGACGCCGAGCCCTGTGGCACCTTTAAACACGCGGACGAGATCGATGGCGCAATCACCAAGATGGCTTATACCAGCAGTATAGAAAAATCTTACATAAAAACGTTTACCAAGCCAGCCTGCAAGACCATTACCGTTGGTTATTGAGCCCGCGGTCGCGAGAGTGAAACCATCTGATGCGTTAGCGTGTTGTTGACCAGAAATAACAGTACTATTGAAAGCTCCCCAGTCAACCAAAAGATCTTCCACACCAATTTCAAAACTAGGATCCTGCGATGCTTGAACTTTTAAGTTGCCCGCATGAAGGCCGTGCATGTGATAAAGAAATCTTAGTCTAACATCGCCTGCGTCGACCTCCAATAAATCTATTAATGGAGTAATCAAACTAAATGTTTGGCCCATCGTTGGGCCGGGCAGCAAATCAGATAATTCACAATAAGCATACCTAGCACCCGCATGGGGCGCGCCGCCGGGGCCCGTTCCGACAGTTGGCGTGGGCCCCATTAAAAATGTCCATGGATTATCGGAGCCGGGGCCATTTTTCCAATATTCATATGGACTTGGCTCATTAAGCTCCCCGTCGTCAACGTGGCCAGGGCCGAGGGGTATTTCCAATATAGAAACATCAGTTGAGGCAATTGTTGTCGCGTTGCTGAAAGGCTCGTAAAAAAGGTAGTCTACTCTATCTTGATTTGCAAATCCTTGTAGGTGCCAACCTTCCGCTCTTGTCAGCCGGCCATCAGTGCCTCTATTTAATTCAACATGGCGATGCTGCATGCCGCCAACATACTTTTCAGTAAACGGGCCCTGCATCGGTATTTCTGCACTGACACCGTATTTGTCATCGTGTACATTAGTAAAATTCCCCTTAAACTGATCTGCATATAAAGCCTGATATCCAGTATCAACAGATGATGAATATATATTAAACGGCAATAATAAAGTACTCTTTGTATCAGAATATTTTAAATCATTTAATCCTGTGCCAAAGGCATTTGAATCCATAGTTTCATTGGCCGGCATTGTTAGAGCTTTTACTCTAAATTGTTTTTTATTTAATTCGTCTGGTATTTCTTTATCGTCAATTACTTGTTCTAATATTTCATTGTCAAGATCTAAATAAATGAAGTCATCATCGCTTCCCCACTTAATAACGCCTTTGTAGTAATCATGACGATTATTATATTTTGGATTTGAGCCACCTTTAAGCTTGAGTGAAAGTTCTTTATCCAAATGAACAGGCTTTGCAAGACGTCGCGGAATATACGAAGAAACTTCGTATTTAGCGTTGCCAATTGTTTTTAATGTAGGGCCAGAAGTGACTATTTCAGTGGTAACCCTTTCCAATAATAAATTTTTATTATCATTTACGCCTGGTGCGCTTGAAGATATTTCTGCAATATCTCTTTCTGCTCTATCCTTCCACCAAAGATGATTTTTTGTCTGTGAAAGCGGCGACGAGGGCAGGGGGGCATGTCCAGTTTTCCAATTATATAAAAGTTTATTAATACCGACCAAAGAAGAAATTGGATCTTTGACTTCTGAATCTAGAGTTGGAAATTTCGTCCAATATTTGTTTCTTTCCAAAACATGGCTCTCGACCATGTTTCTAAGAAGTTCTACAGAATTAGATGATGCCGGCATTAATTGTGCGATCATCATTGTGACGGCATCATCTACCCATTTAAAATATTCAATAAATTTATCTAAATCTGGCTCATTTTCCACCTTTTCAAAAAACAATTCACGTAGCTTTTCCATGCGCTTATAATTTGGGCGGTAGCGGTTAACAGGATCGCCGATGAGGTTGTTGAAATCAACAATTGTAGCAAAGAATCTCAGCATTTCTTCCGAAATAATCTGATACATACTCTTTTCAATAGAAACAAGATGTTGAATATAGGTCGTATCTCTGGTAAAAACTACTTCATCTTGTTGTGTTAATATTTTTATAAAATCATCGCTATTGATAATTTCCGGAAGCTTTTGTTTCGCCGTTTGCACAAATTCAACATCGACTGCCTGATCAGCGTAATCAGAGTCGCCAATAAAAAAGTCGCCGCGGCCGGTGTAATTATATTTGGCGACATCACTAACCCAGCCATATCTAGATATATTACGATCAGAGGTCGAGCCAGAAGCAAAATCTTCAATTAAAAACTGTCCCGAAGGATTTGAGCCAGTTATACTGTCGAGTGTCCAATTTAGAGCCAAAGTTTCTATTTGGGGAATAAAGTCACCAAACAACTCTGCGTGGCTAGATGCAAAATTGCTGTTCTTGTATGGGTGTAATGAACCATATATACTAGCATCTTTCCCGTGCGCACGAATTGTTTCATCAGACAAATAATCAAACCAGAATTTTACAGATGAAACTTTTACGTCTGAATGTCTAGAAACGTTTCCTGTGAAGTTTTCTCTCGTTGCGCCAGCATAAATTCTTTTTGGTTGTGTGAAGAATTTTTCTGCATCGGATAGGCTCATCGTACCGCTCAAAGAGAATTCATTCTGTAATATATTTGATAGGTAATTGACACCATAAAACTCATAAGTATAAGCAGTGCTAGCTTCTTCTAGGCTGCCATCAACCAAGTTAGCAATAGGATGCTTTGTTGGTCTTAATCTAAATGCTAAATTCCATTTTTCATTGTCATATATACCCATGAAAGTTTCTGTTTCCAACGTAGATAATATTGGCAATAAACCGTCACTCACTAGAGCAAAACTAGCATTTCTCCTGTCATTGTTTCCTTTGTTCACAACAAAATTAAAATTAATTGTATTATCTGTGGCGTATGTTAAATCTTCGTTGTCAGCTACTGCGGCGTGGAGGCCCGCGATAGAAGAAGTCAAAGAGGGAAACAACTGGTAGTTGTCATCACCAGATAAAAATCTTTTAGGGAAGATTACTTCTGCTTCCAAAGTCATTGAGGCGCCAGACATAAAAGAAGCAGAAACCCCAGGAATATAAGATATTGAATTAGAGTCTGTCGAGTCATAATACTGATAAGCAGTCGCAGTATATGAGTTATCATACAATCCAGTACTGGCGAATCTTGTTTCTAAATCATCGAAATCAAGATATTTCTTCTTTACAGAAGCATGCGAAGTATTTTCTTTTAATTCATATGTGTCATTGGCCGCATAAATATTTATTTTAATTAATTCTTCATCTATTCCATAACATCTAAGAAAATTTCTTAAAGACTTTATGGTACCTTTTGATTTTTGTATATATGATAAATTATTATATATATTTTGGTATATTGTATTTTTTACTTCATAAAGTTTCTGTTCATAAAGCTTTTTTTCTCCTCTTTGAAGATATTTTGCCAATATGGAAGCATCGGCGAACAATTCTGGAGTTTCAAGGCCGCGTGTACCAAGTAAATAATCAGCAAAAGGCAGGGGCTTTTCATAGTTGTTGTCATAAGGATAATTTATATCTTTTAATCTCGGGAGGCTCTCCATTTGCAAATATAAATTATCAAAGTAGCTAGCAATAATTTGTGTTAAAAACTTTAAATGGCTAGATTCAGATTCATCTTCTTCTAGGATCCACCCGGGTACTGATTTATATATGGAAGCAACATTCAGATGATCGTGCATTGACCCAACATCCATCTTGTTACTTAATAGTGATACTACATCTGGATGATCTGAATAAACAATTGGATCTTTAAATTCTTTTGTTGCGACTCCAGCAAGAACCATAGCAGACCCTGTATTTCTTGATTCAGAAGAATTATAATTTACAAATGTACCATTTGATATTCTACCAGAATAATCTAGTATAGTGGCGTCTGTCGTGGAGTTTCCTGTGACTCCTTCATTGAACTTAAAATATACGCCTAAATCAACGAAATTTGATATATGATCATATTTTACATTATCGGTGTTGGTGCCTCCACCAATCTGGTCACGGTAGTGTCTACCAATTTGTTGTGCATCTCTTTCTGTTTTCCAATATCTGAATTCGTCAAAAGAGGAAGAAACAATATTGCCCCAGCCGACGTCACCCCAGGTTAAGGCCCAGCCGGCGCCGCTGTCTTGGGCGCCAGGTTTAACCGGGTCAGCATCTTGTGGAGTGGCGAGCGCTCCAATAACAGCTGTCATTTTGCCAGTAATTTCTTTTATCTGGCCAGCAGCTGCAACATGAGAATAAGATACGGATTTGCCAGAAGAGTCATAGGTGTGACCGCCGGGAGAATTCGTCAATGTCGATTTAAGCGTTCCATCCACATAGAGGCTTGAAACATTATTCGTGTCTAGAATTCCATATGTAATTGCATAGTGGTGCCACTTCCCATCCGTGATATCGCCCAAACCTGTATCATGAAACATACCATGAGCATATGAACCAGATTGGACCCATATTCTTATCTCTGACTTTGCGTCAACATGGTTAAACGAATATACTGAGATATGTCCATAAGAGCTTCCAGTCAGCCCAGTAGTGCCGGCATCATAAATGTATTCAAGTTTATATGGAGCGGCTACATCTGGATCAGCCCAACCATCTTTTTTCATCCAAAATTCAATAGTTACGCCTTTATCGGGATCAAACTCAAGATTATTTGTTCGCTGACTGCCAGCATGATAAATATTCGCTTTCGATATTCCCTTTTTAGGAGGGCCCGCAGAGAAATCACTTTTGTAGTCTCCATGGGGATCAGCATGAGGGCCGCCATGAAAAAGAACATATTGTGGCGCGCTGCTGCTAAATACATTATCGGTACTAGTGGCAGTATCAGTATACGTGTGAGAACTACTATTAAAAGTTACAAATCCATTTGTTCGGGGATACTCATTCTCGAACATGAAAAGATCTAAATAGGTACTTTCATTTTCCCATTCAATCTTTTCTGTTAATGAACCATCATATGGGTAGGTTTGATAAATTCTTTTAATAGAATTTTCATAGTAAAGTTCAGCTAACCCAAAACGAGCAAAGTTAGAAGCAGTTGCAAAATCAACATCTGGAAAAAATCTATCTCTTCTAGTTGAATATTCATCAATATATTTTGCAGATTCTAAATCTTTTGCTAAATCATCTTGGGATTTATTTTTAAGAAACTTTAGCGAATGGCCCTTATCAAATAAATCCTTAATGCTCATATTTTCAATCCCAACTTTGTAATTTAATTACTCTCTACTCTAAATTTAAATAATTCTTTCTGTTCTCGCCAGTCGTCTGAGGAGAAATAAGCAAATTTAAAAGCATACATATAGCCAGGCTCCAATAAAGACATGTCAAAATCAAAATAACCTCCAGATTCGTCATAAGACAAATAAGTATGATAATCAGCACTGGCCGTTGAATGATTAAAAATTGTTTCACCATCAGCCATTCTAATAACTTCATATGAAGCACTGGGAATTATAGAGCCCTGGATATCCGTTGAAGCAACAGTATAAATTGTTGGACTAAAATTTCTAGGCCTGGTGAATACTCTAAGTTTAGCCTTTTCTTCTTTACCATATGAATGTTTTAAATTAGTGATCTTAGTTGTGTGCTGCAGATAGTCATTCGCAGTAAGCACACACACATCATTAAAGTTCTTAACGGATATTGAGCCAGTTTTATATTCTCCCCCAACGCTACCAGACCATACGTCATGTATAAGAGAAGAAGTAGTATTGACTGATAATTGGGCCTTATAGATGCCAGTATCGACCTTCGATGCCGCAACCGGGGTGATCAAAGAACTTCCAGTTGGGCCATCATTGTATGACGCATACAAACTAACCATTAAATCTTCGCTGTGGGGTATATCCTTGAGAGACCCACGAATATAGTTGTACAAATATAAATTATTTAAATTATCTACTGCGGGGGCAACAGAACTACTAGCATAGAATATTCCTCTATCGTCCATCACCCGAGAATCCCAACGTACTTCTAATACGGGCACTTTAAAGAAAAATTCACTTGATCTAGAAAAGAATCGTTTTGTATAAAAACTTGTTTGTTGTCCTTCGGCATTTAATAGCACAGAACTATCTGAAGCTGTTGTGTGAGCCTCCTGACTAGAAGTTAAAAATATACCAAAACCATTATTAACTTGTGTTCCATCTAGCCATTCCTCTACTGCAGTTGTTACATCAAGAAGAAGATCTTCATCGCCGTTGTTAAAAGTAAAAGTGTAGTTTGGCATTGTAGAACCAGCAAGATAAGAAGAAGAGTGGTAATCTCCGCCAATTTGATCCCATGTGGCAACCGGATTTGAATCTCTATTTACCCAGTTCGAACCCTCTATAGCATCTTCAGTTTCATCAGTGTAGCTTTCCATATCAAGACCAAATCCTTCTTGCCAGGATTGTGAAACTGCCAGCACATTCACAGTAAAGTCTTTTGGGAGCTGCTCAGAGTGGCGCGCGTTAAACATTCTTAAATAAAAACTAGCGCTTCCTACTGCTGGAATTATGCCTGCTAAACGATCAGCGGAGACTGTATCAATTGGGAACTGAAGTAGTATACGAGAGAGTTCAGCTGAAGAAGTTGTCTGCTGGCCATATATCGAAAATACTTCTAAAATATCAGAAGCTCCCATATTCGAACCGGTTCCGCGTGTACTTAAATTTAATTTATAAGCATTGGTTATGGTGTTATCTTTTGATGCTTTATATCTTTTAATCGCCATTACTTAATAGTTCCCTTAATATCGAGATTCGGATATTTTAATTCATAAACTACATTTTCAGGTGCATATAATATACGGCCGTCGGCTGAAATGTTTTCATTTATATCATATGAAAAATCAGAATACAAGCCTCCGACTTTGTGTTCTATTTGGACATTCGTGACATCAACAACCTCATCAAGCTCATTTAATATATCATATATTTTTGTAATATAGATTGGTTGGCCGAGGTCGAGCTTTTGCACAAATTCTTTTTGAATTGCTTTTATAGATTCATTAAGAGCTTCAAACTTATCTTGATCATAATTGGTAACAGCAACAAATTTTATACCTATATTAATAACTTTTGCATCAAGTATATCAATAGTATCATTGATCATCTTGAAGTGGTTTAGCCAAGTTTTAATATTGTTTTTTAATATTTGGCTACAAACTATCAAATTTTGATCTGAATCTTCTGTGAGCAAATATAAATTCAAGTTTCTTTTAAAGGAATCAACATCACGAATAATTTTTGCCCTTTTAACTTTCCCAAATTTTGGTGGTATCCTGTAAACAATGGCTTCATAGTCCTCGGTTGTCACTGCTCTATTCTGTGTAGCAAAGACATCATTAACTCTCTGTTTAAGTTCCCCAAGAGAGGGAAGCGAAACATCTCCAGTAATAGGATCTTCATTTGTTACTTCCAACCCACCCCTGACAAAATTAATTTTATTTTGATTAGTAGCATTTTCACTAAAAATAAATATCGGGCTAGCCACATTAGTAACTGATTTTGTAGCTACATTGGCGTTTGAAGAAGAATTAGTTCTGAAAGTAATTCTCAAAGCAGTATTCGCTGGCGCGACTCCAAATTTATCAGTTTCTAATAATTTGGACGGGTCAAATGAAGATTCGGTCTCGTAATCTCTACCATGCATTTTTAACACTACATTAGAGGGGTGAGTTATATTATCTGTTTTTAAAGAAGATTCGGAGCCATATCCAAATTTCAAAGAAGTTTGGCCGGCGCGGCTCGAAACGGTGAATCGGCGCGGAACAGAGGCAGCAACAATGATACTAGGTACATTATCTCTCGTATCTGGATCCTTGTTAATTACTGTTCTAAAAATTGTGTCCTGTGAAAGATAGTCGACTTCAAAATATTCATGACCCTCGGTATCGGTTACTGAAACTATTTCTGTTATGTTTGGATCCGCCAATGATACAGTTAAAAATCTTTTAAAATCTCCAACATTAATAGTTTCTTGTTTCATTTCACCAGACACAATTCTTCCATAAGATTTAACAGCAAAAGCAGTTGGGACGCCAGTGGTTGTATCGCTTGTGGCAACAACTACCTCATTATCAGAATTGGCGAAATCGACGTTATCAAGCAAAGTGAAAACCTGGCCAGATTTAGAAGTAAATTTAGTGTCCTTTACTAAAATAGGTAAATAATTTATGTCTGGGCCAGTACCATTCGGGTCCGTTGGAACCAGAACATAAAGCGTAACCAGACCAAAAGAATTTGATCTAAGCATTTCTCTATAGCCAGCCTGTTCCCCTAGACGTACTACATTATTATATTCTACTGCTGTATCCAAGAAAGACTCATTTACCTGGTAATCTAAATAAAACGAAAGAACATCCCCAACATACGCCACAGTATCAAGCATCATTGAACCAAAGCTGGCTTCAGAAAAATCTTTAAAAACACTTGGATAATATCTTTTTGTATATTCTACCAAGCCCTCTTTAATCGTTTTAAAATCGCGATTTGTGTATCTAATAAGTTTTTTGCTATCTTTAGCCATTATTTATATTTCCTATTAATTCTATGCTGGGCCGTTCAATATCAAAGTTGAATTCGAATTCAAACTCGGAATATTATATTCAATTATAATTGATAACATATTAGGATTACTACGATTCTCTCTAGCCGGTTCAAATTTTACATTCTTAATTTTTACAAATGGCATATATTTTCCAACTTGAGAAAATATTCTACTTTTTATTTCCGACGCCAATCCTTTTTCTGGCTCGAAAAGAAAATGTCTCAAACCAACCCCAAAATCAGGCAACATAACGCGTTCGCCAGGAGAAGTTAACATCAAATTTTTTAAATTTTGTTTTACTTCATTCTTGTATAAAGTTACTAAAGAATAAGCACCACTTTTACTATCACGAGCAAGCGGCAATTGGGGTCCGATTCCATTCATATTAAAAATTCCTACAATCTATTAACATAAATAGTAACGCGAAATGAAACTTATAATTGTTCATCACAATCTTCTTCCTCACTAAGTTGACCATCATCATGTTGTTTTTCTTCGTACATATCTAAAAACAATAAAGCAAGATAAATCATGCCAGGAATAGTACTGGGTGGACCTCCCATCGGGGATAAGCCACCAAAAAATGGTATTGTTGAGGGAACCAAAGAAGCCCACAACGATGGGAGAGCGTAGGGAGAGCTAAAAGCTGCATCAGTAATCTCTTTAGCTTGTTTTAAGGTTTCATTTAGATCGCCCTTGAGGCCTATCGACTTCGGATCATTGGGATCACCATTAAGAAGAATATCAACTGATCTCGCCCCAAGGACTTCATCTTGCCACTCACTATATTTATCTTGTACATCAGCTAGCGCATTTAAGAAGTCTTGTGAAATCCCTACATCACCTTGCTGTTGCGCAATTTGTTCACCGGTCTCTGGGTCGACTTCAACGCTAGCATCATTTGGAAACTCCCAGCCCTTGATAGGACCATCAAGATTTAAAGTAGTATTCCCATAAGCAGCTGCTCTATCAGTTGGACTAATTAATTTCCACTGAATCTTGGCAGGGTCTGATGCAATTTGTGCGTTAACTTCTGCTTGGCTGACCGCAAATTCAGCAGATATTTTATCTTGTTCCGCAACAGTTATGGCAGCTCGAATACCCTGTTCTATTCCACTAATAATCGTAGCTGCAATGGTTGCAGCAAGATCGATAATTTTCTTTGATATTGAAATAGCAGGATCTATAAGCTCTACCAGCCCTTTCAATATCAACAAAGGTGTCATAAAAATTATCTTCAACAACATCTTTGTTGTGTCAGGTGAGTTGCCTCTTGTCCCGAGAGAACCTCGCATCAGTGAGGCCTCAAGCATACTTTCCCCAACAGTAGAATCATATACAAAATTATCAGATTCGAATAATGATTGAATTGTGGTAAGAATAGCTTCTTTTGTTTCGTCTAAAACGTCTGTCGGTTCAGGAATAAACTTAGATAAGCCATCACCAGAATATAGGAAAGCCAAAGACATATATCTATGCATTGGAAATAAATGTTCAAACATCAATCTAAATTCTGGTGTTTGTTTTAATTCAGCAAGCAAATCTTTGGCAATTCTCTTATAAAAGAATTGGGCTGGATTATTGATTACTCCTTTTATTGTATCTGCATATGCATCTGATTGTAGGTCTGAAACGCTAGTATTAGAGCCAATATACATGGGATCTGAGGCTAAATATCCCAACTCGTCATATGAGAAAAAATTACCAGGACGATTTTGACTTACGCCAGAGAAACCACCTATTGAAAAACCATGAGGATTATGATGAAAATCAAGATGTCTTTCAACTTCAACAATAGGTATTTGCAATTCTGGTGCTAAATTAATAGCTTCAGTTGTTTCTTTTACTATCGAAGGCCAGTTTTGACCCTCGTGAGACTTAGATAATTCTTCTAATTGTTCAACATACCATAATTTTGCTTGGGTGCTGCCGGCTGCTGCGCCCCAGACAGATGAAAGATCTACATCCGGATTCAAATATACCACTTCTCCGTCAGTTACAACAGCTTGTACAACATCCGGGCCCGGCGATGCAGTTGTAAATGGGTGAGTTTTATATGTTTTAGTCTGAGTAGTGGATACTTCTCTTCTAAAATTATAAATTGCTTTAGCTTTCTTGAGATTGTTGCTTCCGACCAATTCTTTTATTTTATCACCAATATCAATAGAATAGTCCTTTCTGGAATAAACCATGCGAATTCCAAATTTTATTTCCTTGAAAAATGGTTTGATACCATATTGTTCATATATCATCTTATATTCTGGAACATCCATGATTTTTTTCAAGAACACATGATTATAAAAATATGACCAAACATCCAAAGGCACATAATCATAAATTTTACATCCAAATACATTGTTCTCATTCCTATAGTAACCCAAGAATGGTAAAGGTAAGTCTTTTAACATAGTATGGGATGTTGCTTGCGGGGTGTCTTCACATGGCTCGCCGGATGGAGTTTCTGCAAAAATATAATCTTTGGCCACCAATCCCTCTAAATCGCTTGTTTGTGTATCAACAATTTTTACGTAAGGCTGAAATGTGATATTGCCTAATTTAGAATTAATTTCGTTTGTAAACAACATCTCATAACAATTTTGGTTGTGTTTTGAAACTTCGTTTATTCTTTCCGCCGAATTATAATAATCACTTGCATAATCTATATATTCTTTTGTTGGAACGTTGGGGTTATATGGATCATATATTTCCCACTTATTTGGCCAAGTAGCAGCATGTAATTCCCCATTTTCATAAAAAGTCATAGGTAGGGAATGAAGATGTAATTTTTGTTGTACATCTGATTTACTCATACCAAACAAATCAATTCCGTTGTTAGCCACCCAAAGACCGGTATATATATCATTTTCCATCTTCTGGGGAGAAGTAAAGCGACCGGGTACCAAATTCGTATCCCAACCATAATTCATAGTATAAATATTATTTGTAAACTTGGCGTCAACAACGTATTCATGGCCCGCTTCTTTCATGAATTTATATAATATTTTCTCATCTGAATCCCAGTGTTCTTTTTCGTCAGAAGATAGTGTTATATCTAAATCCAAATCCGTACTAAGTGGGCTGCTATTGAGAAACAATGATTTAATAGTCGCAGAGATATCTTCACTTTCTTTTTTTATAAGATATTCAATCGAGCTAGCCTGACTTGCTAACATATAAGATTCATAATCTTCTAAATTTTCCAATTTTTTAACAATATCATTAGAATATTCCGTAAATTTTTCAAAATTTGTTATATCTTGCTTAATGTTTGCCACAACAACCTTTACCATGGCACGATCTTTAAAAATATCGCCAATATCAAAACTATCCCAACTAATAACGCTGGCCAGGCACACTTCCAATGTATATACTTTTATCAATAGAAGTATGCAACCCCCGATTAAAGAATCTTTAACTGCATTATGGCCCTCTGGCGCTTTATCATATACGTCGCGACAGACTGAATTTTCATAAAAGTCCATTATCTTTGGTTTAACTTTTTCCAAGTCAAAGAAATCTGTTTCTGTTTTTTTATCCGGACTTGTAATATAGTTAAATGTCTGCTGGCATTTTGAATTAAGATCTTGGCTGACCAGTGGACTTTTAAGTATTTTTTTCCATAATTTTCTTAAAAACTTTCTATAATGCAATCTCGAATTTTTCAGTTTAACAAACATTTGGTTTGAATATGCGAATTGCAGAGACGCGTACCCTGTGTCAGAAAGCTTTCTTGAAACATGTCTCAAAACTTCTTCTTTTGTCACGTCAGAAGATGTTGTATCCTCCTCATTGGGATATTTTTCTAAAAGTTTTTTTAATTTATGTGTCAAAAGTCGACCAAATATCACAGCCTTTGAATTATGCTCCACCGTGTTAACAATTTTATTAGCTGATAACAAATCTGAAATATCGTTTGAAGAATTTAATCCTATATCAGACAACAAATTTTGAATATCGGGAGCATAGCCAGTTTGAAAATTAAAATTATAAATTCCATCTGAGACCCAAGAATCTGACTCTATAGCCCCGTTATATGTCGGAGGGTGATCAGGGGAAATTTTACCTTTAATCAGCTTCGAAACATCTTTTAGGCCGTTCTTTTGAATTTCGTTTGTGTTCTCTAGGGGCGCCAACATATTTTGATATAATAAAATGTTGTTTAAACTAACAGATTGTATACCATCGAGAGCTGTCGCGATTGCTTGACTACTTGAATTTTTAAACAAATTAAGTACTTCTTCTACTTGTCTCCGAGCATTCTGATCAGAAGATATAATTTCAGTAAAAGGAAGATCATATTTTAAATAATTTGGATTAAAGTTTGAATAAGTTCCGCCGGGGGCCATCATGATGGCGGTTGTTTCTATCGACCCAGCTATATTAGAAGAAATCTTTCTATCAAAAAGTTCCGGGAATATAGAACTATCTACTAAACTATCATATAGTTCTGGATTTACTTTTCTGCCCTCTAGGCTGGTTGCGTGAGCCAAGCCTTTTGCATCTTGCTCCCATGGGTTGTCAGGATCCCTAACATATTTTTTGAATA
>Ga0098033_1000699_pt1 | contig 14742 bp, 43 predicted proteins | sample 1_EtaG_FD_75049 | JGI IMG/M metagenome (GOLD analysis project Ga0098033, IMG submission 75049) | Marine viral communities from the Subarctic Pacific Ocean - 1_ETSP_OMZ_AT15124 metaG | ecosystem: Environmental > Aquatic > Marine > Oceanic | place: Pacific Ocean | collected 2015-01-07
CGACAAAATCGAGCTCCTCTTCCTGTCGCACTCGAAGGGTGAACTCTTTCTCTCCCTTGAGCCGACGCTTGCCGGTGGTACCAGGAGTGCGCTTCCAGCTAGCGACTGCCTCACCGATGATCCGTCTGAGCTGGCGTTTGGTTATTTTCACTGGTTTTCCCTCTTCGGGTTCCAAGGTTCGTACCCCGGGTCGGGGTCGAGCAGCTGCTTCCTAGTGACTGCAATGCGATCGTTAATATCCTGCATCATCTTTGCTTCGAAGTCGTCCAGCTCTTTGCTAAAAGCAGTGGATAGTTCTTCTTGAGTCTTAAATTCTGGAGGATTGATTTCTTCGAAGGCCTCTTTCTTGAAGCGTATGGATGCCTCCTTCTGCTCCTCACTGGTGAGGCGCTTCTTTACAGGCAGTGTTTCTTTTATCCACACCTTCATCTTGTCCATCATGAGATGGGTGACCAAATCCATAACTTCAAAAGCGTTTCTAGGCGGGGGTGATTCCATGAGTAACCGCGTTCGCTCTTCTCTGATGATCCGTCTGAGCTGGCGTTTGGTTAGTTTCATGTTTTATTGTCCCGTGCTAACCATTTCAAGCATCACCCACAAAGTTGTGAGTATGATTCCCGGATGATCCTTCTTAGTTGTCTCTTTGTTACTTTCATCATTCTCCCTTCAGCAAAACCTACGACAGTTCTAGAGTTAAACTGCTGCTCTAGAAAGTTCGACAAACCCTTAGTAACATTTAGATTGCTCATCGGATCGTCATCGTTCATTCCATCGAGTTCGTCGGCTAGCCGGGCGAGAAAGGCATTTTCAATAGGGTCGTCAACAATTTTTGCAACGTCATCGTCGATATCCATGTAATCAAGTGCGGTGCCCGTTCGAGCTTCATCAGGCAAATCGTACATTGCCTTCAGAGCCTCGCCTGCATTTTTTGCAGTAGATAGGCCAGGGACCTTACCGAATGTTTCATCCCACAAGGAATCCTTGGCCCATTCGGCTCCAGCTTCTTTTCCCTGCTCCGCTCTCTTCGCGGACTGGGCGTACTTGACTAGCTTCTTAAGATCACCAATTGTCGCAACATCATCAAGAGACTTTACTTTTTTCCCAAAGATGTCATCCATCGTAACTTCCTTGATGATTCGTCTGAGCTGGCTTTTTGTTACTCTCATTCTGTTCTCCGTCACGGCGCCTTCGATGCCTCGGTCATCAAAATTCTTCTTGACCCACTTCTCCAGAGCCGCCGTCATATCCGGTAGCGGTGCATCGCGAGGCAGGCTGTTCAACCTGTCGATTGCGAACTCATCAAACCTGTCCTCGAGGTCGTCATCCAGCATCTTTTGGTATTCAGGATCGATTTGTACCATGTCCAGCACAACGTCGTCCCTCACTACCGCCGAATCAGGAGTCCCTTTGGCCGACTTGTATAGATCGGCTGCGGTTTTAATTGCCTTGATCGAAGGTCCCACTGTCGGAATAAATTTAACCGCTTCCCAGCCCACTTTCTTGGCAATAGCTTTCATTTTTTCTTTTTCGGCTGCCTTATCCTTGGAGCCTTTGACTGCCTCGATGGCATCCAATACAGCGCCGACGGTGGGAGGGGCAACCTCATTGAGAGATCCGCGAACGATCCTTCTGAGCTGGCGTTCGGTGATCCTCACTCTGGACTCCAAACCGAGTTGCTTGAGATAATCTCGGCCGGGGAGCTCCTCGCTGGCCAGGGCCTTTCGGGCTTCGTCGTCCGCGGCCGACATGTCATCTATCCCAGCATGTCCGAACATTTGTGCGAATTCATCTGCGAATTTTTTATCACCCTTCATGGAGGATATAAATTCGCCTGAGATCTTTTTGAGCCCGCCGGGGACGCCTCCTAGAGCGTCACCAAACAAATCGGCGACATCGGGATTATCTTTCACCATGCTTTCTATAGCTTCAGGATCTTGGCTTATTACGTCTGTTGCTGCCTTTAGAGCCTCAGGATCATCTAGAATAGCTTTAATATTGCTATCTTCTGTCCCTGTTGTTCCAGAGGTTCCTGTTGTTCCAGAGGTTCCTGTTGTTCCAGAGGCTCCAGAGGCATTGCTTATAGTAGAAATAAGTTCTTCTCTTTGTTTATCATCAAGAGTATCAATTATGGTACTAACAGCTGCAGGAACATCCTGCTCAGCTATGAGAGTTTGAACGATAGATTCGCGGACGATCCTTCTGAGCTGGGATTCGGTGATCTTCATTGCCGGCGCCTCAGTAATCTGCTCTGAGAAGCAGCCTCTCATCTTCTATCCAGCGTGTGACGCTTGCAGACAGCCTGTCTAAAGCACCGCCGACGTCTCTGCCATCACGACTAGTGCCATCCACATAATCGTCCAGTGCACCTCTCAGTGACTGCTCGGCACCCTCGAAAGGTGCCGGCTCAGAGATCACGTCAGCATCGTACAGTTCCGTAAGAGATTCACAGATGACCCTTCTGAGCTGTCGGGGGGTGACTCTCATTTACCTCTCCTTTACCACGGCTTGTCGCCACCGCGAAAGCCCTTCTCGTCTTCGTCCCGGGCCTGGAGATCGCCGGCTTCCCAGCCGGCAAAGTAAGGTCCCCAGCCGGCGGGGTCTTCAGGGAAACCGTCGTAGCCATCGGCGTAACCTCGATCGTACTCCTGCTCCTCTTCCTTCGAGATGCGGTGTTCCCCCCTCTTCCGCTCATGCCGGTCGGAAGCGTGGCCCAACTCGGACCTCCCCTCTCTAATAATTCTTCTAAGTTGACGGCGGGTGATTCTCATAATGCCCTCTGTTCTACGACCCATACCCGTCTGTTGTGGCAGGGTTTCATATTCTAAGTATTCTTCAGGAACATCTTCAGGATGAGCTTTGACAGCTGCTATCATCTCATCTTCCCAACCAGGCAGGTTCTCTTCTTCCCATTTCTCGTCTGCCACCATAGTCTCTGCTTCTTTATCTGAATCATCAATTAATGTCTGAATCTCTTCAACAGACATACTCTTGATTTTATCAGCCATCCATCGTGGACGTATACCATGTAAGTCTTTGTAGTAGTCTGAATATGTTGAAGACAATAACGATTTTGCTAACTCTTCGCCAGTGGAGACTCCCATCTCTTCCCAGAATGCCTGATCTGTTACCAAACTAATACCGGTCTGTGCGTTTACTTTTTCTGCTTCTTCCTCGGCGGTCGCGGCAAATACTTCTCGAATAATTCTTCTGAGCTGGCGTTTTGTGGTTTTCATTACATCTCCACGCTAGTATAAGCTACCGAGCTCGCCACTGAACGGATCGACTTGGCCGGCTTTCATCTGATCTAAAACTGCCAGTGCTTCAGCATCACGCTCAGGACCGGACCTGAAAGCGCCGGTACGTACGAGTTCTACAGCGATGCCATTCAACACTTCGTCGTCTGGTACTGCATATCCCATGCTGCCGTAAAAAGAATCCTCTGAAGGACTGTAGTACGCAAACTCGGTTTCAACCGATACCTTGATCGCATCGTCAGGTATACCGGTACCGAAGGTGGCTCTGATTTTTTCCGGCGCGCCCCGGAGATCGTCGAAGCTGAGTTGTCGCGGGCGTTCGAGAAGAATCCTGTCCCTCTCCTCTCTGATGATCCGTCTGAGCTGTCGTTTGGTGATTTTCATCTCATACTCCGTAAGATCCTTCCATTGACGTCATTATCTTCTCAGCCTGAGTCAGATGCCGGTAGTCCCCTAGCTCGGTCAAGGCGAGCACTATGTCGTTCATCAGGTCCAGGATCCGTGACTCCTCGCGCTTGGTCGCTCCGATGTCTTGACCCAGCTTTTCGAAGTCCGGCCAGTGTTGCAAACTAGTTGCCTCGAGCTGTTCCTTGATGATCTGCCTGAGCTGTCGTTTGGTGATCTTCATTTGCTAAACCGCAGTACGTCATCGAGCTTGCTAGCATATTTGTCTTCCAGCCCCTGTACGGCTCGTCGAGCTGTCCGTGCGTCCGTACCCAGAGCCACTAGCTCACCGTACCTGGATCCCATGTTGCTCATAAGAAGTTCCACTTGTCTGGACAACACTACCATCTGGGAGATTGTATCTCCAAGCTCCCTCAGCTCGTCATCCCTTGCGTACATTTGGTGCTCGTTCTGTTCGGAGATAATTTTTCTTTTCTCTTCTTTGATAATTCTTCTAAGATGTCGTTTTGTGATTTTCATTTTATCTCCTGCCAAAAGTTCTAGAAGAGTCATCAAAGGTTCGAGTCGGATGCTTACCGGGCAGCCTGTCAGCGAGGACCTTTGCCAGCCACTTGACATCATCGACGATTGTGCCTGGGCCAAAGCCCTCTTCCTCGAGCTCGTACATGATACCGTCTAGACGCTTCAGCACATCCATCCGAAAGGCTTCATCCCGGGTGGCTTCGTTGAGCTTGGCCTTCTCTTCCTTGATGATCCTTTTTAGTTGTCGTTTAGTGATTTTCATTATAGTCTCCTAAGCACTTGCCAAGTATCTGGCGCCAAGCGTCTGGCATATCATCTAGCACTGTGCCTTCATTCTTCTCTTCTCGATCTTCTTCTTCGTGCTCTTCACGATCCTCGACAGTCTTATCGATAATGGCTTTTTGAAGTTTATCGTGAAGTTTGCTTTGACCACCCCGCAATGCAGAGTCGTCGTCGTATTTTTCGGTTGAACCGTCGGCTTCATCTAGCGTGAGGTCTGGATAGTCCCCGGATGCTCTTAATTCCTGCGGGTCAGATCCACTATCAACTAGTATATCAAACACTCTTTGCTGCATTTCCGGAGTCATCGGCCCAGAATCCATTGGCGGCTCATCAAGCGGAGCTGCACCTCCGGTAAAATTTCCCCACTGGGCTTCCTTGATGATCCTTTTTAGTTGTCGTTTGGTGATTTTCATTAGTACCCTCTCATATCAATGCCGATGTCGTCTAAATCGTCTAGGCCGCCGGATGAGATTTCTTCGTACTCTGGCTCCATCGGGCCGCCGGTATAAATGACCCACCCGGAATCGTCTGCTGCGCGTCGCACGTCCCAATCGACTCCAGGGGGGAGCTCGGTACCCTGTGCAAATACGTCGTCTATGAAAATGATGGTATCACCGAGATCGTCGACGTCGGTCTCTAGGCCGTGAAGATCCGCCCACTTTGCTGCATACGAGTTGGTAGGCGCTATTTCGCTGACGATCCTTCTGAGCTGTTGACGGGTGAACCTCATCGCGCATAATCGCCGTTGTGCAGTTTTCCTTCTACATCACTCACTAATCTCAGTACGGATTCGAGCACTCCAGAATCCATGAGCCCCTCTTCTAACTGAGTCGCGGCCTCTTCGACCTCAGCCGGCCAACTATCATAAGTGCCTTGGTGGTCTTGTGCTAGGACGTCCTGCTGCCATGCGCTAGCGATCAGATCAGCCAATTTGTACTCTAGCGGACCAGGATGCTCTGCACTAAAATGTTGTTCGAGCAGCTTAGCTTTTTCTTCCTTGATAATTTGTCGCAACTTGTCTTTAGTAACTCTCACTCTAAACCTCTGCTTCCGGCTTCGTAGCCGATTCCAAATGCTTCTTCGCCAGGCAGCGACGCAACGTCGCCGGTGAAAGAGAATTCTTCTTCCTCCGGATACGCCTCTTCAGTGCCGCCCGAGAACTCTGATATCAGGAGCTGCACCCAATTAAGGACGTCAGCCTCGCTAGCACCAGCGGCTCTCATCTCGGCTGCAGTCTTGATGGGACAAGGCATTGCTGACTCGGGGTTCGGGCACTCCTCAATCAGCACTGCCTTCTCTTCACGAATGATTCTTCTTAATTGTCGTTTGGTGATTTTCATGAACTCTCCTATTTGCCGGCTGTTCGTAGAATTCCATACTTTGCTCTAATTTCATCGGCTAACTGCCCGATGTAGTAACCCTCAGAACTATCGTCACTGTATGCCGAATCTAGTTCCTCCTGGGTTTCGGTAAAACCGGCCATATATGACGCTAATATATCCTCGCTAACACCCTTGGCACGCCAGTCCTCAATTGTAGTAACTACCCTATCCGGATATCCTCCATGTGAACGCCCGAGGCTGATAGCATCCTTTTCTTCTTGAGATGCGTGTGTCGATCTGCGAGGCGGCATTGAACGTGATCCACCTGTGCTGATAGCTTCTCTAATAATCTGCTGCAGTCTTCTTCTCGTAACTTTCATCGTAAACCCCTTATTGCGGCCGCACCTGCAGCCAGTTCTGTTTCATCTTCCTCAGACGTCTTCAGCCGCCTTTTAATTACCTTCATCCTATACTACCACCGGGATTACGCCCAGCCAGATCATCAGAAGACTCAAAGTATCTTTCGAGTTGGTCAAATAACTGATCCAGCCTCTCGACCTGCATTTCCAGATCCTGGGCCAGTTCGTCGCCGGCCGGGATGGATAATCCTGCAGGATCTACTAGGCCGTACATACCGGCAGCGATCTCTCCGATGGCGTCTGATGACATGGCTAGATCAGCCAATAGGGCTCCCTCCCGTGATGGAGCAGATGCCTCTGCCAACGCAGCCTTCTCTTCTTTGATGATTCTTCTGAGCTGTCGTTTTGTGATCTTCATTCTAATACCTCGACATCTTCTTGAGTTCGGCTTTGATTCGTTTAGCATCAGGGCCACGCCAGCTTCGGGCGTTGCTCAAAAAATATAGGATGACTGAATCTGCATCATCCATCATATACATGTCGTCAATTGATGTCAGTGTGTGCATCGCATCCAGGTACGGACGCGCTGCGTAGTTCACGTTAGGCCAAAGCTGCTCGATCTCTTCAGCGATCTCCCAGATTGAACGCGAAGAGCCGCTTGCCTCTCGAATGATCTTCTTTAGCTGCCTTTTAGTAATTCTCATCTCACATCCCTCATGATCCATATAGGTCTGCGTAGCGGCGGGCTTGGGCAAAACCGGGGGTGCTCCATGCAATCTCTGAACCGATGTAAGCCGGGCCGGCCCACGCGGCGCGGTCGCTGTAACGTCCAGTCTTTCTGTTCGCTCGAAAATGTTTTTCAACTGCCCTCAGAAAATCGTTGTCAGTATCAAAATCGCTGAGAGCATCACTGATCACATCATCAAAATCCCAGGCGGCAGCGCTCTTCTTCTTGACGTTGGCACCATCGATTGCAGCTGCGATTGCCTCGGCGGCACGGACCACCTCAGGATCTTCCAGATCGAGCTCTTCCTTGATGATCCTCTTTAGCTGGCGCTTGGTAATCTTCATTGCCAATCCTCCACAATTCCTTGTAATTCTAAACGGGCTTCTTCGCTGCCCAAAGCACTAATGAGACCATCAATTGCCTGGTGAAGTTCACCAAGAGCAATGCTTGCCACGTGGTGTTGTCGCACAGGATCGGGATCCAAGGCCTGGATGTCATCCATCGCACTTTCGATCTCTGGATCCAAACTCTGGCCTGGCCTGTATTGAGGTCTAGGCCGGGCCCCCATGAGCTTCGCCTTCTCTTCCTTGATGATTCTTCTAAGTTGGCGTTTTGTAATTTTCATTCCTCTTCCCTCACGGCTTTTAGGATGCCGTCGTAAACGTAATCGGCAACGATCTCCTTAAATACGTGCTTCTGGGCCCGGATAGAACTGTAGTGGTAGTCGGTCGGTTCCTTCGTCGGCAGCGATTCGTACACAGCCCTAATGTCATCGTCTCCCCATTCGACGATGCCGGCGGCCAGATCGGTGGCTGCATCCTGACCATATCTCTCTACATATGCTTCGGCCGAATCGTATCGGTCCTCCCAGTCTCGCGAGGTCCGACGCGCGTCGTGTAGCGTGTCCCTGGCCCAACCCTCTCCGACTGCGACGGCCTGCTCCTGCGCTTTATTAAGAGCTCGGTCGTACTCCTCCTGCTCGCGCTGGATTCGTTCCTTCTGCTCCCTCTCCCAATCGTCCCAGTCGTAGTGGTCCAGTTCGTCCTCTTGGTAGCCGTCATCCGGCTCGGGCTCCTCTTCTACGATGCCGGCAGCCAACAGCGTCTCGCCAGCCGAGAGGACCACCTCTCCTGTCTCCGGGTCCACGACGTCGGTCTCGACCTCGTCGTTCGGCTCGAGCTCATCCAAGAAGAGCAACATGTCTTCTCGGGTCTCAAAGTCGGGCACCGAATGTCCAGGTGCATATTCCACGAGAAGAGACTCACGGATGATGCTCCTTAGTTGGTACCTGGATATCTTCATTACTCCCCCTTCTTCCGTAGCACATCACGAAGACGCGTCAGCAACGACAGGATCCGGCCGTAGGTATTTTTTACCTTCCCCTTCACCCATCCCAGCGCACCAGAGGCTTTCCCCCAGCACCATTGCCACACACCTCGTGCCCAACCTTGCACCGTGCGCAACAAGTCTCCAACCACTTCGGTAACTTGATCCCACGCCAGGTCGAGAATATCTACCACGAGTTTCAAAGGAGCGCTTACCACCCGCAAGAGTGGGTGCATATCTCTGCGCAGCAATACCCACGTCAACAAGACGCCGATAAGGAGACCTTCGAGACGTGGTGCCGCGGTGTGAAACTCGGCGAGTAAATCGTAACTCCACCCGCCCACAGTACTCACCAGACCCCACCCGTTAACAGCAAGGTCAGAAACAAGCGTCCATAAACTATTCAGTATCTCATTCATAAGTTCCTCTTCTATTTTTAAGTTAATCCTTCCTTTAATTCTTCACGAGATTTTTTACTCCATTTTTCTTTTGGGAGAAATTTCTCTACTTTGAAACGAAGGATAGATTTACCGTTGATGGTGGGATGCCCGTACTCATCCGTCCCTATTTCTTTGACCACAGTTCGTTTGTTTTTAAATTTACCTGTGAGAATAACGTCACCCTTCACGAGGTCGAGAGCGATCGCCTCACTGATTATCTTTCTCAGCTCGGTTCTAGTGATTATCACCGTGAATAACCTAAGGTAGTATACGTGTGGAACATCACTAGTAAGTATGATCCCAGATATACAAATTCACTCTTAGGAGATAGGAAGAAAACTTATGGCCGTCGCGACGTCAACCGTCCATTACGTGCACGTTCAAGATGTGAAAAGTAAGTACCTTATAGGGGTCAGGGAAAGATACCTCCACCCGCGACCCTTTGATTTCATGGACTACTCCGAGCCACCCCCTCGGAACGACTGTGTTCTTGCCGTTCAGCGATCGCCCAGACACCTCTACAAGATCACCCTTCTTCATCCCTCTTCCTCTGCTGGATGTTTGTCGCCACCACCGGCCGGTCTCAAGAGACTTAAAGACCAATGCCTTTCGACTCCTTCTACTAGTACGCATGCAATAATTTCGCCGTCTTCTGCGATCAAAGAGTTGTCAAAGAGTTGCACTATCACGCCCGTTTTTCCCACGTCGGTATCTCCGCCGTACTTCTCCACTAGGTCTCCGACTCTCAAGGGATGTTCACTCCATCCCTGATAACGTCAAATTCTCTACGGAGGTTGAAAATGTTGCAGGATGGATACACCCGGACCGGCCGGGTCTGATAGCTCTCGCCGTCCGCCCACTCGATGAAAACGGAGGAGCCGCCGTGTTTGCCCTTCACTATCTTGTGAACGAGACCGAAGCGTCGGGGCGAGCCAGTGCCGGGATCCTTGTTGACAATGAGATCCCCCACACGCGGCATTCTCTGGCCCAAGACACTCACAGCACGATATCGGTGTCCAGGTGCGGAGGCAACTCGCCGTCCACCATCCCGCCTCGCACGTAGATGATCTTTCGAACCAACTCTAGGGGAACCCACCCATATACGGTGTTCTCCATATCATCGGGATCCTCCGCATACTCTCGTAGCTCCATCACCGGATAACTGGGGAATCCAACTTCGACAGATTCGTACGGACCGTCGTCGTCTCTAGGGCTGCAGTAGGCCCCATGACTCGCCTGTACGCTCATCTCCAGCCCGTCTGCACAAACCACACGTTGATACTTCTTCTTCATCTCATTCTCCTCCTCGTACTACTCTAGCTCGTGCATGCAGACCTGCATCTCCACGCTTCAATACTGTTAACAACAACCGCTTTTCTTCGAGATACACTTTTGCAAACTTCGGATCGTTTTCTACAATGCTGCGAGTATTGCTGATCATATCGGCCAACTTAATTGTTTGTGCATCGGCACTGGCTTCGGCCAGCGCGGCGCGATCGATCGCTTTTCTTACCTTGCGATTACCGTCTCCAGGCCGGCTTTTATCAGTCAGTTCGTCGACTAACGTAGCCACACGATCCCCGAATTGTGCGCGTAGGTCTTCGACGGTGACAGAGGTGTCTTCCACAACGTCATGCAACAACGCTGCAGCCAGCACTTCTTCGTCGTCTGTGACGGTGTTGACTATTTCCATCACCTCGACAGGATGTACCATATAAGGTTCTCCTGTATATTTCCGCACCTGACCCTCATGGGCATATGCTGCAAATGCCCGTGCCGCTCCTATCAGATCAAGCAAATTTCCCCGTCCCATCGTAATGTACCTTCCCCACAACGAAATTATACGACATCCGGCACGAAACTACACCGGTATAAACCTATTGCACTCATTACTTTGTCTCCGCGAATAGTCTTATATCTTCTAGATCTAGGTTATCATACCACTGAGCAGCACCGCCAATAGCAGCACCCCAGCCGTACTCTTCAATATCGTCCAGCCAAGTAACCTGAAATCGCTCCATCTCCTGACCCAAAGGATCATAGTATATCTGAACATCAGTCAGAATCCCGAGGCCACCGTTATCCCATGAAGTATGAGCTACATACTGTACCATGTCACCGATTTTCACTAAGCGGCTCCAAAAACCTGAGGAACGATGAATCTAGCAGGACTCTCTTTCCATCAACGAGCACCGCATGATTCACGACGTTAGTTGCATCATCTCTTTTACAGATGTCTTCTCCTAGGTAAAGGACGACTCCGGCATTTTTCCAATCATGCAGGGAGTTCCTGGGAAGGTTCCACAGGTCTCGAATACCATATAGACACCCAACGTTCACGCGATCACCTCGATCAGAGACGTAGCAATGTCGTACTGCTGCAATGCCTCAGTGTAGAACACAGAGGCTATCTCGTGCCGCGGGCCGTTGTAGCCCTTCCTGAGTCCCATCACGATTCCTAGGCGGGTGGTATCGGCCACGTGCGTGCCGTGGGAAGGGGGAGTGAGAGGCTTCTTTCGTCTCACCAGGTCACCGATATTCATCAGATTGTCTCCAGAAAGTCTTCGCGGAAGTGTTCAAACTTCCCGTCCACCATCACCGTATACCAATCCGGGGGGCCTGTGCCGGACACGCCGCCGGTCTCCAAGCCCTTTTGGAAACGCGGGTGGTCGTAGAATTCGACCACTAGGCCGAGGGCCCCGTGCATGGCGACGCCCGCGTACGCGACTCTGACCGCCATTCCAGGCTTCAACTCAACACCTCCAACTCGATGGACTCGCGGTACTCCGGGGGACCATCAGGCCAGCACACCAAGACTCTATCTCGAATCTTCTTCTCGGTAGGACGCGGCACCGGATCTACACCGTACGAGCGGATGGCTTTCCCACGTTCAGGATTGATCACTTTAAAAGCTTGGCTGGCGCCGTACCAATCAAGGTCGATCCGCTCTACAATGCCGACCCGCTCTCCGCCCACGTCTCGAACCAAGTCACCGACTCTCATGCGATCACCTCAAAGTGACCCTGGCCGTAGTTGCCGCAGCGAACCGGAGCTCCGTCGACCGAAAGCATCACGTCGACGTAGTTAATCAGTGGTGGGTCGTTCAGTGTATCGGGGCGCACATCCAGTACAATCCCTACGTACCCTGCCTCGATGGGCGCCCAGCCGCGGCTCTCATTGACAGCCGGATTAGTGCGGACTGCCCACACATTCCTTACGAGATCGCCGATCTTCATGATACCACCTTAAGGTCTTTTCGCCTCGATGCGGCGACGCCAATGGCGTCGGGCCACAAGATAGTGATCCAGGACCAGTCGTCGCTGTCACTGCGAGGCTCTTCTCCGATATGCACCACCAGGCCAGGCGCAGAGTATCCGCGGACCGCCTTTACCAGGTCACCTATCTTCATGCTTCCCCCACGATATCGTAGCGATCGTAGAAGGTCGAGACCCTGTGCGACTTATCGCTGAACATCGCCACGATGCACCGTTCGTAATCATGGACCGGTCCGCCGTCCTCGGGTGCCAGGCCGAGGATGCCGCTCTTGACACACACCCTCTGCATTTCAGTGAACTCCACGATTCCGATATCTCCCACGGAAGGGCCGAAAGGAATCTCCTCTCGCACTCGAATCAGATCACCGATGTTCATGCCAACTCCAAGTAATCATCGCGGAAGGGGTTAAGCTTCCCGTCCACCATCACCGTGTACCAGTTTCCTCGTGTCAAATCGGTCTCCAAACCCTTCGAGTAGAGCGGGTGTGTGTAGAAGTCGACTACCAAGCCGAGCTGCCCTACGTGGAGAGGGGGGAGATCCGGCAGTCTCTTCGACTGAACGACTCTGACCACTGCTCCGGGCCTCACGCAGCAGCCTCAACCAGCTCGACGAAGTCAGTGACTCCACCGAAGAGTCGAGTTGTTCCGTTAACCGGGGGATAGACCAAGCCTCCAACGACCTCAGTCTCCACACCGCCGAAGATCCGACGATCGACGCGGATCTCATAATGAGCGCAGTCCCGAAACATAGTGTCGACTTCGGGGTTAGTGATGTTCCGCACCACACCCTCCACAAAACATGCCGACTCTCCCTCGAGAGCCCGGGCAGAGGGGTGTCCCTCAAAATCGAAAGATCGTACGCGGTCGCCAATACTGATAATGTTTGTAGTCACTCTGTGTCCTTGTTCCTTACAAGACGATTATACACCACCAGCAATAATTCTGCACCGGATCATCGACTTTCGTTTTTTGTTCCACAGATCATTATATTCTTTTGCTCTCTACTCAACTTTTTAAATTTAGCTTCCGCTGATTGTGCGGTGGATCGATTATCACAAGTTACGGAGTAGATCAACTCTACCGGCCGACGGGCTCTAGTATATTTTGCGCCCTTGGAAGTATTGTTATGTTCGTATACCCTGCGATCTAGATCCGTAGTAACCCCAGTGTAAAATGTGCCGTCATTGCACCTTACGACATATAAATACCATGGTTTAGTAGAGGTTAGCAGGTTTCACCGTATCTTTTTGAACGCGCTCCGCGTCTTGAGTACCTCTGAGTACCTCATCGACTTTCACGACAGTCGCACTCCTTGATCTTCACCACTCGATTGGCTGCGATGCATGAATGGCACCTGATGTAATCGACCTCTTCATGCTCATTATTCGCCTCCCAATACGCTTTCCAGAGATACGGGACAACCGACACTACATCCCTCCACGGCCCTAGGAACCAGTCGATGCAACATTCCGGGATACCAGAATGTCGGCCGCATGCACGATGCCAATCACCGGGTCTCACTGATCACCTCCACGTTGTCTCTGCGTACCCAAGGAAACAGTTCGCCCGGAAGGAGGACTTGAATCTCAATCCCACGCGTAGCAACGACGATGCCATAGCCTCGCCATGCTTGCGAGATCTCGTCGACGTAAACACTCCTTTCTAAGGCGCTGATATCTCGTGCTAGTGCGGAGCCCTCTCTAATTCTAACGAGATGACCAACGTCAGGTTTAATAGGTCTCATCCACAACCTCCAGCCTCACCCGCTTTCATTGATCACCTCCAAGGCATGCGTACCAATTTTAAAAACCTGATTGTCGGGAAACCCCAACAGTTTACAAAATTGACCCTTGGCCCATACGCACAGATAGAGATCACCGGTACCTCGGGCCCGGACGAGGCCACCGACCTTCATTGACCACCTCCAGATCGCCGTAGTCAGCTGTACAAAAGTGGCCACTCGGCCGCAACAACTCCACGTACTTTTGGTTAAAAAAGAAATTGACGATCAGAGGCCACTGTCCTTCAGCATGGTCTACAAACCATGGATTGGACGTGGGGGTGACCGCGGACTCCTTGATCACTACCAGATCACCGACTTTCATCTGCGATCTCCAGGTCCACATCATTGATGCGGCACAGCCCTTCCTTAGTCAGTACCTGCACCACGGGTGCGATAGCGATACTGATGTCGGTGCCGTCGAGAACGGTCTCGATGTTGACTACCAACATGGGTCCGGCCAAGAGGGACTCGTTCCACCCCCTATTGAAGGCAGTCTCTCGGACTCTGACCAGATCACCGACCTTCATTAGTCACCTCCACCGAGTCTAGATCGACCCACCAGGCAGTTCGTTCCAGCCGGTATCGCTCCGAGACTTCTGGGCTCCATAGCACCAGGATTGGAGCATCATTGCGGTGAGTGAAATCGATATCGATCACCATTCCCCGACTGCCGTCGTGCTTGTACTGGATCAGGTCACCGATTTTCACTGATCACCTCGAATGCGCTGGGCGCCAGGCGATGTGAATAACCGCCGAGTTGGGGAAAGACGATGAAATAGCGAGGATATTCTTCAGAGCACACGGACTCGATGATGCCCACCTCGCCCTCGATCGTGTGCTTCATTGGCAGGCATGATTGCGTCTTTTGATCTACTCCGGCGACCTTCGGCTGCCAAGTGCATCTCACCAAATCACCGACTTTCATTTTGTTCCCTGCCCGGCGAGCGCCTTGAACGTCTCGCGGTACTCCTTGAACACCTCTCGCCCGATCTCCATCACACGCTCGGGGTCGAGCCACCATGCTGCTCTTATTTTCCATTCAAGATC
>Ga0098033_1000701_pt1 | contig 14720 bp, 7 predicted proteins | sample 1_EtaG_FD_75049 | JGI IMG/M metagenome (GOLD analysis project Ga0098033, IMG submission 75049) | Marine viral communities from the Subarctic Pacific Ocean - 1_ETSP_OMZ_AT15124 metaG | ecosystem: Environmental > Aquatic > Marine > Oceanic | place: Pacific Ocean | collected 2015-01-07
CGAAGAACTAGAAAAGTTTGAAGAAATATATAGTCTTACAACAGACATAGAGCGGTTAGAGGAAGATTTAGAAGAGGAATTAATAGATGACTGGGCCCCCGAAGAAAAAACGCCGTAAGAGGCAGAAAAATTATTACTTCACGCAAATACATGAAGATGCGATTGTAGAATATGCCAAGATAACTTGTAACAAAAGACGAACTATATTATATGTGGATTTTATTCGGCCGGCTTTTGATGAAATGGTTAATAAGATAATATTCACTTATCGATTTACAACGCTCCCTAATATAGATTCTTTGCGGCAGGAGTGCAAGGTTTGGCTTACGACTATTTTAGATAAATACGATCCTAATAAAGGATCGAAAGCCTTTTCGTATTTTAGTGTGGTAACAAAGAACTGGTTTATTCACAAAGTAAAACAAAATGCGCGCCGCAATAAAAGGGAGATTTTTATTGAGGACATGGTTAATCAGCTCGAAGAAGAGGTGATATCAAAAGAAAAACAATATGATGAAATCCGGGAGGAGCAAGAATTTTGGAGTCGTTTTTTTATTGAATTATCTAGCTGGGATGGCGACATGCTTAAGGAGAACGAAAGAAAAGTTCTTGAAGCTGTTAAAATTCTTTTTGACTCTTCAAACGATATTGATATTTTTAATAAAAAAGCTATTTACTTATACTTACGGGAGATTACAGGTCTTAATACGAAACAGGTTGTTAATAATTTAAACAAACTTCGTAAAAAATATAAGGTGTTTAAGAACAAATGGGAAAGCGGCGAAATTTAGAAGAATATATCGACGAGGCCACGCGCAACATTAAGGAAGATCGAGCATTAGCCAAATCTCTTCTTTTGGACGCGATGACAGACATGAAGGCTAGCGACGTCGCAAGACGTGAACTAGGCTCGATAGCGGCCAAATATGTTGAAAACCTACAACGATCAAACGAACAAATGGTCAAGCTGTCTGCTCTGCTGCAAAAACAACAAGGTTCTATTACTGGTCTGTCAGAAGAGGATAAAGAGGAGCTTTATGATATGCTTAACGAGGAGGGTGAATAATGAGCACCAGAAGGTTTCAAGAGTTTGTAGCCAGATATCCAAAAAAATCATATGGAATTTCCTCAGACGCCCCCAAGATCGACACACGACTGGACACAGGATTGGGAATGGTTGCGAAGTCCACGGAAGCCTATTTTAAGGCAAACGCCCTTAAGACCGATTTTGATGATGCAATCGTCTGCGCGGTTATGACGGGAGAGGAGCCCGAAGGATCATCGCTTAGTTCCGACGTCGATATTGTAGCAGAGGCCAAAGAAACATTCGATCTTAAGTGCTTTGTTTTGACCCGACCTATGACGAGTCATGTAGGATACGAAAATATAGCGTCGTTAGATCCTTTGTTTGTTGATCTGCTTCCCACGTTTAAAGTCAAAATGGGCATTAATGAGGAACGACCTAAGTTGGGAGACGTAGTTGTGGTAAAATACGATACCCTTACGTACACGGGAGGCGATTTTATATCAACAACAGGAGTAAATGTTGCCGATATGTTCTCGGACGACTTTGAAGAGAAGACCTTGCCTGAAAAATTTCGTGACAGTCCACGATATGAACCTACTGGGGCGGCATAACAGATGAGTAGTCATAAGAAAAAAAAGTTTGACAAAACAAAAACCTGGGCTTTGGTTCCGAGGCCCGATCCGAAAGGTGGTGTGGCCTCTCCGTTTATAGGACTAACGGGCTTTCAAAAACTACAAGCGTTTATGAATGGAGATCGGGAATATCGATTTAATAAATCTGGGATTGCCGGCCAGGATTCCATAGAGCCAGTACCGGAATTAATCACACTAGCCAGCGAAAAAGTAATTACTAATAAAAGAAATGCGTGGATAGTTTTGGGAACCGATCGCACAGATGCACCCTTGTCAGGATATGGAGGAAAGGGAGAGCCACAAGTTGCTGCCATAGATCTGGTTTGTGGTCGTATGGGCTCTTATGTTCGAGACGTAGATAAGTTCGGAGAGCCAATAGAAGTTAATCCAGATTTTACGCTCGATGCAGCTAGAATATATATTAGTCAAAAAGCGGATATTGATGAATATTTTGATCTGCCAGATGGGAAAGTGGGGAATCCCGTTGCAGCCTCGGCTATAGCTTTTAAAGCGGATGAAATACGAATGATATCTCGGGGGGGCCTTAAAATTATTACCGGGCAAGATGCAAGAAACGCCCGCGGTCACCGTGTGAACGAGCCGGGCGAAGATGGCAAAGGAATAAAGGGGATAGATTTGATTGCTGGCCCGGGAGAGAATCCCGATTGCCAGCCGCTTATTAAGGGAGACAATCTCGTCTCCTGTCTCGGCAGCGTAGACACAGAACTCCCCCAGTCGATGCAGGGTCCTCCTGGCTTGGCTAGCCAGATAAACGCCTTAAGGGGAATATTACATTCATTTGTATTATATCAAAAAGAGTTCAACCAGGCGGTGATGAATCATCAACATATATCTGGTTGGCAAATCTTGCCTAACTACTGGACGCGCTCAATGTTTTCAGAGATGCTAATGGCTGCCGGCGCAAAAAATATAACTCAATTAACAGCGCAAACAGAAATGTCTCTAGTAGCTCACGCAAGCAACATGAGTTTGTGGGAGGCTAACTATTTAAGTCCCGGATTTGAGAAATATGTTTGTAGTGATCACAACACTACAAATTAAAAGAAGGATATTATGGGCTCAGTAAGAGAAAATCTTTTAGCTACGAGACAATGGTATAGACGCCAGGTAAACAAGCCCTGGGAAGAAGACGAGTTTATAAAAATATCGGTCAAGGGTGATTTATCTATGACCAATGTGGCGCCAATTGATTATAGTAGCGAGGAGTCCACGGCTCTAGTCAAAATATATGATTTTTATGGCAAAATACCTCCCGCGACGGCCGCTGGCAATATCACCGGAGTAGATAGTCATTTTTATCAGCGGCCCATGATGCGGCCGTTGTTGTTATATTCTATACCCAAAGTAGATGTTGTAAGTGCTACTAAAAAAAGCGCTGGAAGAGATCCGCAAATATTAACAGCCGATCTGGCAGATTTAGCTTATTCACGAAGCTATTCACTAGCTAAGTTTGACAAACAAATAGCAGAAATTTCTGATATATTTGAGGCTTTTCAAACACAAAGTAAGATTTTTGATGGCAGCACAAAGCCGTCAATCAATTTTATACAAGATTATAATAAACTTGTAATAGCCCAGAAGAAAATAAAATCATTTATTCGGTTTAACGGATTACAATACAGAACCGATGAGGCTGATAAAGTACGAATTGAGTTCGCCGCTGATTATCGTATTGTTAATATAATATTAGTTCAAGGAGCGGTAGACAAATATTTGTTTAAGGGCTCTATGTATTTTCTACAAGATACGCCCGGTCTTCAAGACTTGCGCGTTAATCGATTACTGTCGCAGCTTAATGAAATACATCGCTTAAAGAAAGAACCAGAGCTTATCACATGGACAGAATTTATTAATAAATTTTTGCCAGATGTCGAAGTGAATTTTTTTGGGCGGCCTCACACCTGGATGTTTGGCTCGGGTCAACGAACTGCGGGCCTCCTTGGCGTCGGCAAGCCTTATAGCGAGCTAGAAGAAAAAGTAAAAGATAGAGAAAAGCTTAAAGATCCATGGGTCCAGGCACAGCTACTTCGTGAAGCGATGAAGAAATCTCCCGATAGAAAGGCCGCAGACAAAAAACTTCAGAAAGCCGCTGAAAAAATGAAGGAAGCCGCGGAAGGCGTAGAGCTGGTTCGAGAATTTATAAGCCACTGGGGTATCGACACTCTTATTTTTGCAGCTTTAGAATGTTTGGCTCTAAGGTCGGGAATGGCTGTTGACTCTATTCCGCCTATCCCGGGTCTCAATCCCTACGACATAATGCCGAAACCTATTATTATAAAAATGCCTAAAATGAGCTTCGAAATGCCTACTGTTGACTATCTCAAATCTTTGGGCGAGATGGCTCTCAAGGGAGTGAAGGGGGCCGCTTATGAAGCGTTAATGGCGGTAACTCAAACTTTGGCGGAAATACTTCTTTCGATGTGCCAAGAGGGGGGGGACGAAGAAGAGATTACTGAATCTACACCCATTAACGAATTAATCGATCTATATCTAGAGCCCTCCGAAAAGGAAAAACCAGGCCATGAACAAACCTGCCTAGAGGCTTCCTATGAACAATCGGGAATTAATAGCCCGGAAGACGGGAATTTATTTTTGTCATATTTGGCGCAGCGCATCACGCCACGCGAAACTTGCGATTTGCTTAATTCTGCCCCTAATGAGCCGACGCTGGAAATTGTTAAAAACGTGTTAGCTGAAATCCCTGAGTTGGCCACGGTCAACGCAGTATTAACAAGCGACAACGAAATAATAGAATTTTTTACCAACATTGGCCGCTGCATCTCTTCTGATTATTGTGAGGCTGTTTATGCCGAATCGCCGATCGATTTAAGTGGATTAGATCCTTGTACGGTTGAGGAGATGTTGGTAGCACAAACGTCTCCGAATGTTTTTGATGCCTTAATGGACGCCCTCAATAATGCTGATGAGTTGATGGCCGACGCAATTCCGGATATGGGCTGCGGCGCAGGAATAATGCCGGCATATGCCGATATTCCTGTTTTAAATTATTCCATTACAAATGCGCTTATTAATTTATTTGAGCCGCCGGCAACAGCATTTATAAATGACATTTCGCTTCTTAAGGATATTTTACTTGTTCCTAGTGCCACATGCCGGGCTGGCACGGGGCAAGGAGCATTATTACAAGCTTTGGCCGACGAAGATCTTATCCCCAATCCAGGGCCCAAGCGTAATGAGGATGGAGAAACCGAGCCGCGGATGGATGCTGATCAGCTAGAAGATCTCCTTAAGCTATTTCCTCAACAGGTCAAACGTAGTCCGCAGATAAGAAACTTAATAGATATAATAAAGGGTGGCGCTGAAGAGGATCCTACCGTTGTTTCTTGCGCCAACACTAGTATAACATATGAAGTAGCTCCACAATATAAAGAGAACCTAGCCACCTTAGATGCGCGTCTCGAAACACCATACACGAGACATGCACACGGCTGGGGCGCAAGTTCGTTAAATTATGGCCATATGTATTTTTCTATTATGATGCCCAACTTTAAAGACCCTATGGAGTCTCCAACTATATATTTTTCTCCCGGGCAGGTTCCGGCTGGCTCTGGCGGCGGGCCCGGTTACATATCTGTCCCCACAGGGACGCCGGCTATCCCCCGCCGCCAGACCCTGGATTTTTACTATACAGGTATTGAAGTTTATACACAAGCTCAGCTCGTCTCGCAGAATCCCGGTGCCAGCGGCGCCCCCCAAATGGACATTTTTGACTGCAGTTTAGATCAAACTAACTTTGAGGTTCCGACGCCCACCAACCTGTATGACGCGACCGGCTCAGTTGTCGGCACAACGTCGGCTAGCCCATGTGAAGGCCGCGAACTTTCAGTTGACAAGTTCCGATCGATTATTTTTGGAGACTTTTTCTCGAGAATCACTACGCACCAAACCGTCGAGAGCGTCTGGTCCGCGGAAAAGGGTGGAAGCTTAAACTTCCAAGCGTTTGGTGACTTGTATTTTCCGGCTTATACATCTCTGTTTAATTCAATAGCGTTTAATGTACGAAACTCAAAACTTTTTAAAGTATACGAAATCAACAGATTAGGATTACTACCGATACCGTGTCCGAACGGAGGCGTAGTCGGAACCGATCTTTTTGATATTAATTCTATAATTCAAGATGCTTTGGACGAATTTAAAGAAAATTCATGTTCAGACAAAACTTGTGCCATAGGTCCTGTTGAGGATGCTATAATATATGCAGCCCTAAATGCATATATTCAAATTCTCCTACTAGAGCAGCTCCTTAAAAATATCTTCTTATTGGATGCGTATGGCCTTGGAAGCTTTTTTGAAAAAGATTCAGTTATCAATAATATAATAGCAGAAATGTACGTTAGTATTGGCGCCAAATCTATGGAGGATATGTCGCTTGCGGCGCAGACCCAATCGGCACAAACGATTTCGACTGGCGGCGTACGAGAGTCGACGCTCGAACAGGGTCGTATGCGAGGCAGAAACATGCTAACGGCATTGTACAGCGCGGCAATAATATATGTTGATAAATTGAGAATTCGTACTACAGATCCGGGCACTGGTGAGGTTCCTGAGTGGCAATCTCCGACCGGCCTAGGCCCGGTCATTACTGGGATGCTCCTCCCGGATCCGACCGTCGCGACGGCATCTCCGATCGTAATACCCGACAATGTCATGTCGCAGATAAATTCTAGGACTTCTGCTGCTAAACAGATATATGGACAATATGCATTTGAATATATGGTTAGAAAGAGATTGTCGAAACTAGCTCCAAAGATTAATGAGTTGTTTGACAAGCCGGTCGAGCAGGGCGCCCCGAATAGTAATTTTCTTTTATATGGTATGCCAGAGGTTGATGTTCTTCACGTTCCGGCTGGTGATGCCGTCAGTATCTACGATCAGGAGCAGCCAGTTCGAATGTGGCAATCTGCTGACGATGCTGTTCGCGTCGACGGCGTGGCCTTCGGCGATGTCACCTTCCCCACGTTTGAGCTTAGAATCACCGGGAGCAATATAGCAGAAGAAACGATAAATTATGATTATGGTTTGAATCTTGAAGAGCGCGGCTTCATGAAGGATACGATTTCTTCTGATGAAGTGGAATACGCGAAAGGCCATGGCGTTTTTGTTCGTGAAAATTATGTCAAGCTTAAGGTGAATATGCGAAATCTTGAAACCATGTTGAACGCTACAAGTTTGACACCAGACTCTGCGCCATACGCCTTTAGCGACGCACCCACTCCTCCATCCAGCACCGAGCATGTGCTCGGCGCCGGCACGCCGTGCATTGATGCTGTCCGTGATGCCGCCCATGCCGCATGGGACATGATGCAGGACGGCACCATCAATCTTGAAGGGCTGTCGCCGGTTGACAAGCAACGACTGGCCGAACAAGGCGGCCGCGTTAAAGACTGGTTATTTGATGGCGGCCTTCTTCCGCCGCCCGCAACTTATACAGTCGACCCAACGAGGGGCGGCACCCAAACTCAAGACTTTGGAACATACGTATATCCAACCCAGGACTCCAACGAGGACGCCGAAGGATTTAACGGCTGGAGTGATATGGTTGTTGGCGTCGAACAGTTTAATTCTTTTATAAATACAGTTCGACGCGAGGACACGTCGCCAAACCCAACCCTAGACAACGTAAGGGTAACCTACATTGTAGAGACGGTAATACCCGACTATATGAACGAGTATGATCATTTCACAGGCGGCGGTGGCTCCCAGGCCGGGACGAAGTATTTTCCTTTTGATTCAGGGCTGGGATGTCAACGTCCTGATGATTTCGCGCCTGGCAGACACTTTGTCGACCGCGATGGCCAGGCAGAGGACCAGTTTGACGAAGGCTATATGGCCCCTTCCAGTCAGGGCGCTCTCGGTGGAGTCGCCGGCGACTGGGGCGCACAGAAGGCCGGCGGCCTCGGCCGTATTGGCGCTAGCCACTATCATGCTGTACAGGGGCCTTTAAAGAAAAGCAACTATGATGCAATTAGATTTTGGCTAAGAGAAGTAGTTAACCCCAGCTTGACCAATGAAGATCGGCAGCAAGGCCCCTACAACCAGGTAGAGTACAACCTGGGCATCGGCGTCGGCCTAGGGCCCTGCAGCGTGTCACCATCCGTTGTTTCAGTAGGCTGGGAGGCTGCCGACACATGGGAAGGAACTTCGTACAGAAAGGCGAAGCTTCGTAGGTTATCGATACCAAGAATAGATAGATGGGGCGCTACGTTCGACGGTACCGGGATGGAGCACGTCGACGGTCCCGTGGCGAACAACACCGTCAGCATGAACAATCGGAACCCGGGCGCAGCCAGTGTCGAGCAGCGATATAACTGGAACCAAAAACGTTGGGCATATGACGATGACCGCACCACCTCTGGCTATTCTGGCACCACCGTCACCGGTCTTGACTCGAACGGCGGCGAGATCAACAATGGACTCGGCGCAGCCGAATATCAGGACTGGCCGACCATATTTGGTAAAAATCCGTACGATGGCATAATCGGGAGCGATGCGCTTTCTTATAGAGATGTGAGTTACGTAAATACCGACAGGTCAACGGCCAGGCCCTCGGCGAAGAAGGTGTATAAAGGCGGCTCCAGGAGGACATCTATCATAAGAAAACAGCTGGGTATAGAAAATACGGCCTATGGGGTTTATGACCCGGACAGTGACGACGACACCCTTATATTAGCTAAAGAAGGAGCATATGATGATCTGCGTGGCAGGATATCAGTTACTTGGCACGGCAACGCGCGCGGAATGCCGGCCCGCGACAGAGGGGTAGACCTCTGGTCGTCCTCGGGCACCGACATGTCCAATGACTACGGCGGCGCGTGGCGCGCCGGCCAAGGGTGGGATAAGTACTGCGGGACGGGCACGACGACCGGGCTCACCGAGCTCGGCAACGAATACGTTTATGATCCAGACCGTCGCAATAATCCTTACCACAACCAATTTCGAAATGGTCTTGTACAATATCGACTTCGCAAGAGCGACTTGTTTGAAAGTGATTATAATCAGGCCATATGGACTGGATTTGATATTAATACCTTGCGAGGATATACAAAGAACTACTTCGGTAGTGATGGCCTTTATACTCAATGGCCCGCCCGCGAGCACGGCAGCCCGGCTGAGAGGTCCCATGCCAGAGGTCCGACTTGGTGGAATGCCGCCGATGAAAGCGAAGTCTGGTCCGGAGACGGTTACCACGGTGCTGGTGCTGGCTCCGGCTACCTTACCTTCAAAGTTGATGGGGACATCACATCGCCTTCTTACAGCATGACCGGCGGTGACACAGACGGTTACGGTATCTGGGCAAAAGGCTTTTTCGCCTACCCAACCGATTTCAACAATGTTGGTCTCTGGTCACAGCTGCTGGGCCCCGATGGCGTGGAGAGCCTTGCGGATGCCGATGAAGATCGCCGCAGAGAGTTGGCCGGCACGTTTTTTTCAGACGAGATCCTGAGTGGAAAACTATTGGAAGCGTATACTATCGGCGCCGTCGATCTTGCATCGCCGACTTCCCCGCGCACCTCCGTGCCGGCCCCGTTGGCAATGGCCCCGTGGCAGCCAATAGAGCGCGCTGGCGCCGGTAGCTTCACCGACTCCCGGTGGTTCGATCCGCGCGTCAGCTCATCAGGATTTGCGGGCCTTCAAAGTGGCCATTTTAGGGTGGTGGCAATAACACTAGGTGGTGCTGATTCGGCCGTTAAGCAAATTAGTGCTGGTGATGAGATACAAGATTTAGAATCGTGGAATATTGAGGACATTGAGACCTTAATAAAGGAGCATAAGTGGGAAGAGTTTAAACAAATGATGGATCCGACGCCTGCTCCTACCGCTAATCCACTTCAGCCTGGCGATCCAGGATATGGTGGCCTTCCGAACTTGTGTGATGAGCCGGCGGATGGCGACTGCGACGCGATGATCGACTGTGATATCGTCACATTCCACCTTCTCACTCCAGAGCAAATGATGGCCAACTGGGAAACGGGGCTTTTGAATCAAAGCTTTTCATCCGATCGGAATCGCTGGCCCCGAGGAAGTGAATATTTAACCGGCGATAAGGGATATGATAGTGCAATAAACAGAGTTATTAGGGATTTTAGGGCCGGCGCACGAATAGCCTACCAATCTCCAGTTTTGGAAAATAGCGACCCGGTTTTGACCGCCATGGCGGAAAATAGGCATGAAAGCTATGATTGGCGAGATGCGTTTAATGATTATGAGAAAAACAAATCTGGTTTGCTTATAAAAGCCGATGGTGGAAGAATTTTGAGCGTTAATACAGGCATACAAGGGGAGCACAGTATCGCCACCCGCGTAGGCGGCTTTACATTTAGCTCCTATACCCGAGATTTGACTGCTCTTGGCGGGGGAAGAGAGGGCGACTATATTGATACGAGAATATATGACGTTATACGTCCATATTTAAAGTTGGATTCGGGCCCGGGCGAAAAGATAATTCATAAGATAGTGTCGCCCACTAAGTTTGCCGCCTACGAGCGTGACGCGGACGGCAACCTCATGTATGACTCCGATGGCCTCCTCATCCCCAGCAGTACCGGCACACAGCCTAACCCAATGGGTCTTAGGTATCAAGAGCTGTTTAGTGGGGTTTATGACACAGATGCATTATTGCAATATATGTTTATGGTCGGTCTGCGCTCATCTAATATGTTATCTGATAAGTTTACAACTATGTTTAACGACACCAAACAGTCAGTTCGAACGATTTTGCGCGCAGCCCTGGCCGGCGATGATTACGCCCACAGAGATCCAGAAAGCAGCTCATCCTCAAACATATCTCTTGCGGCCGCCATGGATTTGGGCGCCGCAGCGGCACTATTACCGTTTATGGATATGGGGTCGTCTTTTGTGCAGAAGATGCTTTTAGAAACCCCTATACGCATACTTAAAGGCTTAGCGGAGATGATCGATCCACACGTTGTAATTGGAAAAATGATCAGAGATATCAGCGGTCAAGTAATCGATCAGGTTGAACAATACGCCAACCTCGGGAAATCAATTGCTCAAACCACCGCCGCCATGTCAGGCGCGCCACCGCTATCAGGGCGAGACGCTGCGAACGCAGATAAAACTATTAGAGAGTGGATTCAAGAGGCGACTGACGAAACTTTCGCCGATCTTCATCCCGTAATACGACCAAAGATTGGAGAGGCTTCAGGTATTGACTTAATAGGCACATTCCCATATTTTCTTGCAATCCCTCCGGGCCCATTGGGAATAGCCTACATCCTTCTAAGTCTTCAGTTTGATAAAAAGGAATCTGCCAACTTTACCGCACGAGCAATGCTGGCAGGGGGAGCGTGTGCCGATGCGCGTCGTCCGTCAATGGGCGCACTGCCGAAGACCGCGGAAGAAGAGGAAGTTTCAGCCCAGGCACCCTGCGCTGAGCCCGAGGCGGATCCAGATGGAATCCCGGTTCTCGACGAATTGCCGGGTACCGAGACTGCGGGAGGAGGTGATTGTCCGTGAGAATGAAGCCAACATCTTCTGCTTATAATTGTATTGAAATAACTTTTTCATAACTAATTAAAAAAGACTAAAGATATGAAAGGTTTATCACCAAAGTTTCCTCTTCGATATAATAACCAGTTTGGGTTTTACGACTTAAACGTGACTTATAAAGATATGGTTCGTCAAAACTTGAAGAATTTATTGTTAACAAGCCAAGGCGAGCGCGTTATGGATATTAATTTTGGTGTTGGGATACGGTCCTATTTTTTTGAGCCCATGACTTCGGCCGTTTATGGGCGAATTGCCGACAACGTGCACGGCCAAGTCGCAAAATACATGCCTTTTGTTACAATAAATCATATTGACTTTCAGGGCGGAGAAGACCTAAAGGGCACGGGCAATGTACTAGGGGTTTTAATTAGATACACAATTGATCCCCTACAGGAGACTGACAGAATAACTATACGCGAAAGCGCTGCAGGAATATAAATTGAGGATATAAAATGGCTTCTAATTCTAAAAAGAAATTAAAGGCAGTAAACTATACTAGTCGTGACTTCACTTCGATTAAGGCTGATTTAGTAGGCTATGCCAAACGGTATTATCCAGAGAGCTATAAAGATTTTAATGAAGCTGGTTTTGGTGCTTTAGTCTTAGACTCGGTTGCCTACATAGGTGATATATTATCGTTTTATCTAGATTATCAAGTAAATGAATCTTTTCTAGACAGCGCCTTGGAATATGATAATGTTGTTCGTTTAGCGCGCCAAATGGGATGGAAATTTACTGATAGTTCTACTTCTGTTGGCAGAGCACAGTTTTATGTTACAGTTCCGGTAGACGCGTCAGGCGCACCCGATACAACATATTATCCTATTCTTCGAGCAGGCAGTCAGTTTAATTCTATAGATGGCAAAATGTTTACTTTAACAGAGGACGTTCTTTTTAGTGCCTCGGGCAATGAAATTATAATTACAGCCGTCGAGGCGGCAACAAACTCTCCAATTGAATTTGCCGTAAAGGCTTCGGGCAAAGTTATATCTGGCCGTATTGAGCGCGAGACCAAAATCATTGGCGCCTATCAAAATTTTTTAAAGGTACCTTTAGCGACTTCTGCCATAACAGAAATTATTTCTGTGATAGATTCTGAGGGGCACGAATATTTTGAAGTAGATCATTTGGCTCAAGAAGTGATTTATAAAGCCATAAGAAATAATAATGCCGATAAGAATAGCGTTCCGTCTATCTTGAAGGCAATTCCGGCCGTAAGAAGATTTACACTAGAAAGGACGCGTACTGGCGCCCTCTTGCAATTTGGCTACGGGAGCGATGCGGAACTAACAAACGAATCGGTTATAGATCCTAGTAAGATTACACTACAGTTACATGGTCGCGATTATACAACTGAAAAAGAATTCGATCCCACAAACCTGACCTCGACGGATAAATTTGGAATTGCGCCGGCCAACACTACCTTGACCGTTCACTACAGGGTTAATGATGCTGACGATGTGAACATAGCCTCAAACACTCTTACTTCCGTTTCTGTTCCCATCTTGGAATTTGATAATCAAGGCGCCCTAAGCGCCGTTAAGAGAAATAGCGTGATCAGTTCTTTAGAAGTTAATAATGAAGAGCCTATATTGGGAGATGTTTCGCTTCCATCGACAGAGGAAATCAAGCAACGTGTTTTTAGTTATTATGCTACTCAAAACAGAGCCGTAACAACACAAGATTATCAAGCGATTACTTATGCGATGCCGCCCAGCTTCGGAGCAATTAAAAAATGCATAATTTTGCGCGATTTTGATTCTTTTAAACGGAACCTCAATCTACATGTCATTTCAGAAAACAATGATGGCTTTTTGGTTACAACTAATACTACTATTAAACAAAACTTAAAAACTTGGCTTTCTCGTTATAAAATAATAAATGATACGATTGATATTTTGGATGCATATGTGGTTAATTTTGGGGTTGAATTTATCATAGTGACCGACTATGAGAAAAACAAATATAATGCTTTGGCTGCTGCAAATGCTAGATTGAGAAATTATTTTGCTAGCATGACATATGATATAGGAGAACAGATTTATATAGGCGACATTTATAAGGAACTTAACAAGGTGCCAAGCGTAATAGATGTTTTAGATGTAAAATTGGTGGCAAAAAGCGGCAGCCCTTATTCAAATTTTAATTTTGATTTAGACGCCCATCTTTCAAATGATGGAAGATATATCAATGCTGAGAAAAACACTGTATTTGAAATTAAATACCCCAACCTGGACGTACAAGGAAGCGTAGTTTAATGGGCATTAAGCGATATAAGCCAACAAAAGATAATACTATAACGAATGCCTACAAATCTGCTCTTTTAGAAACCAAGCGGGGCACGGGCTCTAATATGGGTATGGCCGATGTAGTAGAGGTTTTTTCTATTTACGGGCAAGGCTCCGGTTCGTCCGGCCTTTCACAGGAGCTTTCCCGGGCATTAATTGAGTTCCCGATATCAACTGTTATTACAGACCGAACAGCCGGAACTATTCCGGCTTCTGGAAGTGTAAGTTTTTATCTTAGGATGTACAACGCCAAGCATGCTTTTACGTTACCTCGCGATTTTGCCTTAACCGTGCAGCCAGTATCATCTTCTTGGCAAGAGGGTGTTGGCCTAGACATGGAAGAATATACCGACAGAACATATGATGGTGCCGGCTCCAACTGGATAAACAGAGGAGGTCCTCCAGTAGCGGCCTCTACAAATATTGTTATCACCAATTATAATGCCCTAGCTTCTGGTGTCGTAGCAACTCTTACGCCCCGATTGGGGACTGCTATCACGTTTACAGAGGGTACTGATTGGACTGCGGAAACAACCAATGCCACAACGGCTACAAATTTGGCTACCGCTATCGATGCAAATAGTAATTATGCTGCTACGGCTGTTTCACATTCCGGAACCCCGTCCGTTCCCGAGTCTAGTGCGTCTGTTACTGTTACTGTAGCCGGCCCATCTTCGGGAGGCTCCTTTGGCAATTCAGACCTATTACAGCTAACGACCGACGGTAATTGGTCCTCATCTAGTTATTCGAACGGTTCAGGCTTCGGCCGCTGGACATCGCGCGGCGGCGATTATCGCCCGACGATTAATGGCGCCGGCGCATTACCCCCCAGCGCCTCCTTTCCAGAAGGGTATGAGGATATTGAGCTCGATATTTCAGAGATTGTAGAAAATTGGGTCAAAGGAACCTCCGGTGGCGGATATCCTAATTATGGTCTAAGTGTTCATCTCACCGGCAGCCAAGAGGCATATTTTTCTTCTTCCACTGGCACCAATACTTCTATTGGTCTTCTTCATAATGTCACTGGCGCCACCACCTCTTATTATACTAAGAAGTTTTTTGCAAGATCCTCGGAGTTTTTCTTTAAGCGACCGGTATTGGAAGCCCGCTGGGACTCGCGTGTTAAAGATGATCGTGGAAATTTCTATTTTAGTAGCTCCCTGGCGACTGCCGCAGACAATCTCAATACTTTGTATTTGTATAACTATAGCCCGCGCACCG
>Ga0098033_1000703_pt1 | contig 14718 bp, 11 predicted proteins | sample 1_EtaG_FD_75049 | JGI IMG/M metagenome (GOLD analysis project Ga0098033, IMG submission 75049) | Marine viral communities from the Subarctic Pacific Ocean - 1_ETSP_OMZ_AT15124 metaG | ecosystem: Environmental > Aquatic > Marine > Oceanic | place: Pacific Ocean | collected 2015-01-07
ACCTTCGCTTTGTAAACGGTGCGATAACTCGTTAAACAAACCAAGCGGTGGATTATCTTCGGGTCTAATGTCCGTGCGATTGCGAGCATGCAACAATATAATTTTCTGTTCGATCTCCGGGGAGCGCGGTCGAGAAATATATTCGGGAATAAGAGCACCATTAAGGGCTGGAATATAGAGACGTTGAGACCAGTGAGGTTGATATGCTCCATGGTGATTTTCGAATGGTTGAAGCCAGAATGTGGTTGGAGAAATATAGGGCTGAGTAATCTCTTTCATATCTTCAATTGTAACTTCGCTATTGGTTTGACAGTCGTTGATTCCTTGGGACGGCGGTTCAAAATGGTCCACTACCGCAAAGTCTCTATATAAAAACTCCCGACCAGGACGAGTGATCACCGTTGTTTTTTCAAAATGTCGACTGAGTGCCCGGCAATATCCGGACCAGAAAAAAAGTTCCCACCCAAATTCTCCAACATAAGGTCCGCATACTAAATTTTTCACATTAAACCCTAATTCGCAAGAACACTATCTATATCTTCTGGCGTTACGTTGTGCACACCCAGATATCGCACAGAAATTCCTGCACAAATATTTGCGAATTCCACCGATTTTATCATGTCGTTTGTTTCGACAAACTTTAAAGCCAACCCAGCCAAAAAAGAATCCCCTGCTCCACACACATCGAACACATCTTGGATTTTTTTAGCAGGATAAATTTTATCTCTCCAAGATGCCCCTCGTTCACCCAGCGTTGTAATAAGCTCACACGTTTCTGGAAGCACCAAGGCCGACTCGCGTTCCGCCTCGTTAATTTTTAGAATACAGTTTTCGAAAACCGAAAGATCGGTTTTCTTGCTGTCGACAAAAATTGGCCCTGGCAAATGTGGAAGAATTTTTGCCAAGATATTAATGGGTAAAAATCCCTTATTGTAATCAGAAATTACGGTGGCATCAAACTGTTCGCTAGAAATAATGTCATTAATTAATGATTCTTCAACTGGGTCACACCTGTCATTGGAATCAATGCGTAAAACCTGCTGAGGTGATCCGGATACTCCTTCCGCTATGAAGCGCTCCTTGATTATTGCGGAATTATTTGCAATGTGACGGGGAATGTGCCCGAGCGACTTGATGTTTAGTGCTACATTTGCAGCCATTCCTGGTTTTGATTCTGAGCGTTTTTGAAGAAGAATCGGCACTGGCGCTTCAGCGCTCAAGCGGGTACATTTTCCAAAACGATACAGGTCTGTACATGATTCACCTATTACCAGAATTTTGTAAGATTTGTGTAGACGAATATCCATCAATGAGATCAAAAATTAAAACTTCACAGAGATCACTTCCGACCACATTAGTCGCAACATAATCTCCTCCCTTCACTATTATATCAGGACATATCCTTTTTATTAACTTGTAAGGAGTTTCCTCATCAAATATTATAACCTCATCAACATACCGAATAGATTCAAGCACTTTTTTTCTATCACTTTCATTATTGAAAGGTCTTGTTTCTCCCTTTAATTTCTTCACACTCTTGTCACTATTAAGACCTATAACCAAGCGATCGCCGTGCTGTTTCGCAAACTCAAGCAATTCAATATGACCTCTATGCAAAATATCAAAACAGCCATTTGCAAAAACAGTTTTGGTCACAATAACTTTTCCCAATAATCCAAAACGCCTTCTTCAAGCGTTGTACTAGCAATTTGATAACCGACATCTCGAAGCTTTGACATGTCGGCACAGGTAAATTCCTGATATTTTCCCTTGAGTTCTTCAGGAAATTCTATCGGAGTAATTTCACAAGCTGATATTTTTGAAATTATGTTGGCAATATCAGCAAAACTTCTTTCAACTCCGGTGGCGGTGTTAAACGTTCCTGAAATGTGTGAATTTTTTAGAAAAAACATATTGATGTCTACAACATCGTTAATGTACAAAAAATCTCTATAAAAATCTTCACTTCCAGCAAATGGTTTTATTGTGTTCTGTTCTTTTTATTGTTTGTAAAAATGATAAATGACCGCGGCCATGCGGCCTTTGTGCGATTCGTTACTTCCATATACGTTGAAATAACGCAGGCCAACTGCCTGTGTTTGCAGTTCGCTATTACTGACGTGATTGTCAAATCTTAATTTTGATTCGGCATAAACGTTTAGTGGTGTATCTAAAACAGCATTCTCCGAAAAACCTTGTGCACCTTCTCCGTAAACAGCCGCTGACGAAGCATAGATGAAGTTAATTTTCTTTTCATTACAGGCACTCAAAAGCCACCTGCTATAATCATAATTAGATCTCATCATAAAATCGCGGTCATGATTCATGGTATCGGAGCATGCACCCTGGTGAAAAACAGTCCCCAACCCTAATCCGTCTAATGACCAAATTCCGCCGCTGTCTATAAATGCATTAGGGTCCATAAATCTACACTGGGCAGGACATCTTGTGTTTTCATAGTCCACACAAATTACTTCTTTTCCAAGAGCAAGTAATCTATTAACTATTGCTCCGCCTACGAACCCATTTGCACCGGTGACTGCAATTTTAGAATTGTTATTTTTCATCGGAGGTTACCGTCGGAGGTTACCTTTGCCTTCCACATTTCGCCATACTTGACAGCACGAACGAAAATCATGTGCTTCGAACTGTCGGATTCGCCGAGGGACTCCACTGCTTCATCCATCCATTCTTTTGGAACAAAGTCGATCCCCGGGTCTTCCCCAGACTCATATGCAAAAATACAATCAAAGTGTGTAGGTTGAATGTTAAAAATTCCTACCGGTTTAAAACCAAACGACCAGCACCATTCAATGGTGTCCAGCCAGTGTGACCCGCGCCCATAGGCAGGATTGGTTTGTGAACCCAAATCAGTCTCAAGCTCTAACAAAAATCCGCATATTCTTTGCTGGTTCAACGAATTAACGGAACCCTTTAAGACACTTAACTCTGCGCCTTCTACGTCTGCCCAAATAAATGCCTGCGTATCATTTTCGGCAATTTCCGATAAAAGATAATCAACGCTCACGCCATTAACTTCGGTAAGCTGATATGCACCTGAATCGAATGATTCTTGGTTATATTTAGACTTAAAATCACTCCTTCCGGCGCGATGGCCCGTAGCTCCCTTAACTACCCCACAGATTTCGCCAACGGCATTGTGATAAAGTTGTCCAGGATAACAGTTCATTTTTAAGGACAGATATCTATCAAGCTGTGGCTCGAGACCTATAATTTGACATCCTGGTAATCTCTGCCTCAAAAGCCAGGCCTCAGAATATGCAACTCCTGGACCTACATCGATAAATATTCCAAAATTAAAGCAGGCAAAAATAAAATCAATCTGCCGGCGGTACGTCATCTCATCAAGATCTTTAATTGATCTATTATCGTTTTTTTCCCAATCTTCGGACCAGGCTTTTTTATCTTCTTGATCTGTGCTCATTTAACATTACCCTTAAAAAAACGGAAGCCCATCCCTCTTAATACAGATAATTGCCGGCTCGCCCATGAGATACGCATCAATCATTGCCTTCTCCGTCTCTACTTGATTTCGGGGAAAATAACCTACTATATTCTTGAAAAGAGCAATCAGGCCTTCTGCATTCAAAGGACGGTGGGTGGGTCCGTGTGTGGGATAATCTGCTTGGCCAACCAAAATAACCGGTAATTTTTGCTCGTCAATATCGACCTTGATTTGTTCAAATGGACGCTCAATCAAAAATGGCGTAATTGAATATACAATTGGTCGTAAACCCTCTGCAGCCATGCCGGCAACCATACTAATCATCGACTGTTCACACAGCCCAGCGTTGATATACCTTTCGGGCCATCGCTCCTGAAATTCTTCCATGCACTGTTCAACATCACCCGATATCAGCACGACCCTTTCGTCTTTCTCCGCTATTCTAACAAGCGTCTTTCCAAATGCGCGTCTCATTATTCAGAATCCTCCAGCTCTTGTAGAGCCTGCTTTTCTCTATCCGGCGGAGGCCACTGAGCATGCCAACAAGGTTGATTCTCCATGTAACTGACACCTTTTCCTTTTACCGTGTTTGCAACGATAAGCCGGGGTGTGTCTTTTTCAAAAATAGAGAGTGCTTCTAAGATCTCTTCACAAGAATGACCATCGATAACCGACGTATTCCAGCCAATCAATTCGGCTATCTTATCAAAATTTGGAATGGGCAAAATATCTTTTGTATACCCCGAACCCTGAATGCCGTTCCAGTCTGCCATAATAACAAGATTATCAAGCTTGTGATGTGCTGCCAATAACAGAGATTCCCATGTTGTTCCTTCCTGACATTCGCCGTCGCCAACGATGACATAAACCTTTCCTGGCTTTTTCATCATTTTCTTTGCAATTGCCATGCCAATCGCCGCAGGAAAGCCATGCCCTTCACTCCCGGTGGTCCAATGAATACCATTGTGTACATCGCGCTCGGGATGTCCAGTTGGTCTTGGATCATAGCCTTGTTCTCTAAGCAGAACATAATAAGGCCAACATGCATGACCCTTGCTAAGGATGAACTTGTCGTGAACGGTCAACACATGATCGTAAAGAGCCACCAACAACTCAACCGCAGAAAAAGAACCGCCATAATGATATCCACCATTTGCTTTTGATAGGGCGATTGTATCTCGCCGGATTTGCTTCGATCTTTTATTCAACATTTCATTACTCTCTAGATTAACGGATAATAATTTTTTAATTCTTTCTTATAGGGCTTATTTGGAAAATCCAGTCCTTGCACAGGATATTTTTCCACAGACTTCTCAGCGTTCTCTACTAAATCCTTTCTAACAAAACTCATCTCAAGAAGTGGAGGAAAACTATGGCCACCCACCTCTATTTTTTGCAATGAATTATTTGGGTGAATATGAAAAGCGTAAAACTTTTCGTTTAACACGGAAAATATGTCCCTATACATCTGAAATAAATCTTCATTTATCTTATCATATATCGATTTATAAAAATTACAAAAATATGGAGTTAGTTTATATTTCTCGTCCAAATTAGGAATAAATTTTTGATCGGTGTCAATAGAAGCTAGATGAAACTCAATTAACAACTGATCGATTTTTTCATAATGCCAATCGGCAAGCGTGGCGAATGTCTTCCACTCGTCCCATTCAATATCCATTTTAAGTGTCAAGTTTGACGGGGCAGAAGCCAAAATATCTGCAAGTGACTCAAGTTCATGAGTAGTTTTTGGGCCTACCCCTTTTTTAATAAAACGAAAATTAGAATGATCCTGCGGTAAATTCGTAATTGTGTGATCAAATAAATGCGCATGCACATGTGGATATCGTGTAACAAAATCGAGCTCAAACGTTACATTGTCTTCTATTCCAAACGAAAGAAGATCCGTACTCGATTTACAGATCTCATCAAGCGCAATATAACCACCATCACAGTTGTTTCCAATTCTTGTCTTTGAAAGATTGCAATCATACACCTGAATCTCTTCAAGACAGCTGTGAACACTTTTTTCTAAGCTAGTCATCGTGTCTCATCTGTATCATAATTCTGCCGGCTGAGCCGGATCTTAAAACATCGAATGCCTCATTTATATCATCAAGATCGAAAACATGGGTAATAATTTTATCAATATCTAACAATCCAGCGTTGTGCATCTTCACATACCTCGGAATATCATTTTGCGGGGATGTACACCCACCTTGCGAAACCAAAATTGACTTTCCGGAGGGTGACCAAAGATTTGCCTCTGAAGGCACCGTTATCTCCTGATCGGGAGGTGGTTGGCCGACTAAAATATAACGACCTCCATCATCCAGAAGTTTCATAGTCTGTGCTATAACTTTCGTATTTCCTGTAGTGTCGATGATAACATCGAATTTTCCAGAAATTGTATTGATATTGTGTTCGAAGCGAGTGGCACCAACGGCAAAAGCCTTTTCTCTTTTAGCTTCATTAATATCAATGCATACTACAGGATAAGCACTGGCGAGAATTGCTCCCTGAATCAGATTTAGACCGACACCTCCACAACCCACGATCAAAATACTCTCGCCAAACTTCAATCTGGCGTCATTGTTGATCGTACCGAGAGCAGTTGTCGTGCCACATCCCAACAACGCGCACAAAAAATCCGATGTACCAGAAGGTACTGGAGTCAATCTGTTCTCCGATACAATGGAGTATTCACTCAATGTGGTAACCTTTCCACTGGACATCTCAGAGCCATTCAAGATATACTTGGGGAAGGGTGCTTCAATTCCGGTGCTTTTTCTCCAATGCATAACGACCTTGTCGCCGACATTGACAGTTGAAACTCCGGCACCGACTTCTTCAACGATACCGGAACCCTCATGACCCATTAAATGAGGAAGAAATTTCGCATTTCCCTTATGTCCCCGTATTTCATGTAATTGAGCACCACACAAACCGCTAACACAAACCTTCACCAAAACCTGCCCAACCTGAAGCGGCGTTAATTCAACATCTTCAATTGACAATGGGGCATTGAGTTCTCTTAATACTACGGCTTTCATTGAATTCTCACTGTTGAATGAATTTTCTGATAACGATTTCAGTCTCGAGCGAAGTGCGATTTTCGCTCACAATAATATCACAAATTCTTTTTGCAACTTCCGTTGGATCAATTAGCTGATCATGGTTGCTTCTTTCGCGAGTCATGTCGGTTTTCATAGCACCCGGAAAAATATCGGTAATTCTTATATTTGTACCGAGTGATTCAACTTGCAGCGACTGAGAAAAACCTTTTAATCCATGTTTTGTTGCGGCATAAACTACTTCACCTGGAGCAGGCTGAATACCTGCAATTGAATTGACGTTTATAATGAGGCCACCATTTCTCTCCACAAACCACCCATATACCCTTTGAACAAGTTTAATTTGAGAAATAAGATTGGTGGCGATAATGGCGGTGATGTCATCATCGGTGTGTTGTAAAAACGATTTGCGTTGGTGGACGGCGGCATTGTTAACAAACACATTTATATCGTGTGTTCGGAGTGCTTCGTTAATTGCGTCAAGGGTGGCGTTATCATTAATGTCACCACACACATGCTTTGAATTTTTAACAAGACATTGGCTACGAAAATGAGAGACAACATTGCAATCTCGCATTTGTAAATCACTGGCAACAATAGATCCAAGTCCACGTGAACAACCAGTGATGAGCACATTTTTCATTTCTATCAACCCTTGCATTAATCTAATAAGCCCAAGGGCAGATTTACATTACTGTTCTAGAAATCCGCGGGTTCGTATAAACTCCGATGATTTTGCTGCATCTTCCGCACGGGCAGTATTTTCTTCGCCATGACGCAATTTTGATGGATTGTGCAGAAATTGATATGTGTAAAGCTCTTCATCAATAAACTTCACGGCTCCGTAATCTCCATCTCTTTTTCTCAAGTACCACAAAATAGGAAGAACGTATGCCTGATCACACGCCATCGTGAACCAATTTCCATCACGACGCAAAAAATTTGATTCTGAAATTTCTTTAAATACCCCCGCCCGAAATGTGGACATGGCAGAAGTTATCCATGCTCCAGTATATGGATTCCAATTTAAATCTGGAATTGATCGAGAAATTCCACTTTCACCATTGTGCGAATATACCCAGTTGGTGTACACGTAATCTATGGCTGAATCTTCATATGCTTTTTGAATTTTTTCTAAAGCGTCCGGGGTGGCCAGCCAATCATCGCCATCTAATACACAGACAATTTCATCATCATCAAGTGTTTGCACGAAATTGTATAAGTTTCTAAGCTTATAAAATCTTTCACTCGTTAACGTAATAAAAAGAGAAGGGTGAACAGTCGGGTTATCAATATAGGGTTGGAGCTCACTACGTGTGTTATCAGTGCTACCATCGTCAATATAAAAATGCCGATCTGGGCAGACTGTCTGAGCCTTAACTGATTCGATGCAATATTTTGCATAGACGTTGGAATTATATGACGCTGAAAAAACGTTTAATTTCGCCATCAGTCCAGCATCAATTTTGGTTCGTTTCTTTCAATTGATATGTGGGGAGTGGGATTATCAAAATTTACCGGTTGATGGAATATCCATCCTCCCATTTCGTCGCTTAATCTTTGTGACATATTTTTAATTTCTTCAGGCGTAACATCGTCCCACTTTTTCTGGAAAAACATATTGTTATCTGACGTGTCTTCTTGAACAATGTTGTAAAGACTTTCCCAATGGCGTTGCCAGTAGTTTTTGTATGTCATAATTTTGCGTTCAATATCGTACCAGCTATAATGATGAACCCCTGGCAGTCCATTGATTAATGCGCAGAACCATTCATTGTATTTTGCAATTGCATCTTCGTTACCGTTCACGGCCTGCATTCTTAATGTATGAATTTCATTAGTGTAAAAACTGGCGTGTGGAATCCTTTCGTGCGTTTCAGCGTGGATGTAATCACAGCCATCGGTTCCCAAACCGGCATACAGGTTTCCGTCATCATCAAAACGCCTTAATTCTTTAGGAATGCCATGAGTGATGTGAACAGCATTTTTGCTCAATCGCCACTTCCATGGATTGACGTCTATTCTTATTTTGCTAGATCCACCCCAATATTCTACCACTGGTAGCGAAACCAAATCCGCCTGTCGCGGAAAAGTCTTAGTTAAAGACACAATTTTTGCATAATCATCTTCATGGACCACCTCATCAGCGTCCATTTGCCAACAAAAATCGCCTCGACATTTAGATCGAGCGGCTGCTTTCTGTAGGCCATCAAAAACGGCGAAGCGCTTGAAGTCCCAATTTCTCTTAACCGAAAATACACATAACCTCGGTTCTGTTGACGCCCACTCTAACAATTCTTCGTAGGTACCGTCAGTTGACCCTCCGTCAACAACGATGACTTCATTACAGAATCCAAGCATTGACGTAACACTTTCTTTCCAAGGATACTGGCTATCAATACAATTTTTGGTTGTAGTATAACCGGAAATTGTGGGAACCCAATTCATTGAGTGCGAAATTGAATTCCAAAATTTTTCTCGGGCGGCAAAAAGATATGCCTCGGTATCAAATGGATCACTTGTGTCAAACCAAATTTCATCCTTATGCTGAACGTGTTCGTTTAATTCAAGTTCGCAACCGAGTAATTTTGCTTCAATTACAATTCTGGGACATGTGTCTCCGCCCAGTGGAAGATACACTAAGCCTTCGGCTTGATTGAGTTCTTCTAAAACTTTTTCATAAGGCCAATTGTGAATAATTTTAAATTCTTTTTTATTTTTTTCGCACCATTCAATAGCAGCATTTGTGCCCTTAATCCACGAAGTTGAACCTACAACGAGCCACCCGGAACGTTCGATCGTTTTCTGTTTTTCCTTGAGTAGTTTTAAAGCTATAAAAAATTGTTCTCCAAACACCGATGAAAGGACCCAGTTTTCACGTTCGCTTAAAAATGGAAAACGATCAAAATAGAGTGATTGCTGTTTTTCGGACATAAACCATAAAGATTTAGCGCCGTAGAAAAACGCAGACATAAGTTTGCCGTACACTTCCTCATGACAGTCACACTCTGTTTGTTCGATTTCTAAATGTTTTTCAACACTTCGATATTTGCAAAACTTATAATCATACTCTAAAATTGAATATCTTATGTTTGCAACAATCGAAGGTATTAACTTGTTGTCCAATGCTGAAAAATTTCCAAAAATCCAGTATTTTTGATAACCTGATTCCAGAGTTTTCATTGACACATCTTTTGAATGTATTTTATGAACCTTGAACGGGCTCGATTCAATTAACGCCTCAGATGTTAATTCTGCTCCACCGATTAAATTTTCAACAAACATATCGGCAACAAATACCACCTCGCAATCTTGAGGAATTAATCGATCACTTGCTGCTTGAAAGGGACTATTAAACACTTATCATCTCGTACTATAACAGAATTTTAGAACAATTCTATTATCAGTTTAATTTAAATTTTCTAGATTTTCTAGATTTTTTCTAGTAATATCTAAAATTTAATATTTTATTAGTTCATTATAATGAACAGCCGGCTCGTTACCAACTGACCAGCTGAACTGCTACTAGATCTATATGAAGCTTTGTACCGTTGTATAATAAATTTTACAATTCAATTATAGAGAACGATATGTGATCGTGGCTCTTTGTACCTGTGCTGTTTGGCCGGCCACTGGCGCGACAGTCAGACATGGTTCTACTCCAGGTTGGAGCAACATCGTATATGAATGTTCGGTAATAATGTTGGTATAACAAGCAACCGGTGTGCTCCACTTAATTATTCCGCCTTTCGTTTGGGTCCTCACCCGCAGTGTCACTGTCTGATCAGCGGATGATTCAACCTTGATGGTGAACGTATACATCATTGGTCGCAAATCGTGGTTTGGAGAATTAACTGACAAAGCGCCATTTGTAGTATTGAGCCCTACACCCTTCGCATTAAAGACATTGCTTATTGCGATTCCACTTGAGTAGTTATTGGTTCCCAACACGGCATATTCAGTGCCTGTTGAAGCGGCATCTCCAGAATCACAATCAGTCGTCGTGTATAGACTCGTGGCACAGAAATCCGACTGATAGATTGCACCCGATACGATTAGGTCTCCCCCAAAGACAGCTACCCGGCCGGGGTCTGCTGGTGTACTAAATCTAGCGTCACGTGATCCGGATACAAAGAAATTTGTATCTGTAAATGTTAGCTCATCCGGTGACTCCGCAGCCCCTGAACCAGAATTAATTAAAACATAGCCGCTCGACCGAATATCAATCCTTGCAACAGGTGTGTCCTCTCCATCCGGTGACGTTTCAAACTGCAAGCGTCCTGGCATATCCGTGGTATCATCACCAGGTGATCCATCGACAAACGCACTGATCTTGGCTCCAGTCTCGTAGTTACTACCGTCATGACCCATGAACCAAATTTCACCAAGCTCATCACCGTCCTGAACTATTGCTGGAGAAGCGTTTGTCCCCCGTGATTTCTTGAATGTCAGATTAAAGGCGTCGTCTGACGCGTGATTTTCTTCAAGACCGAGTGAAACGTTACTTCCACCAACGATATGAACATCATTTATCGGAGTATCAGTGAAAAAACCAACCGCATCAGTTGCTGCGTCAACATAGATTGCTGCATTTGACGTCTGCGATTTTACCTTGAAGTTGGATCCTGGTAATTGTGGATTGTTAACAACAACCGTCCCATCAAAGACGGTGCTGCCGGAGACGTGTAAGTCACCGCCGAATGCCGATACACCTTTGACGACTGTTCCCTTAGATCCAATTGCCCCCGAAACATAAAATGCAATGTCAGTGGCCAGCGCCGGATTTGTGCTTTCGGATTCCGATGCAGATCCGGACAGGATGAAAACCTGATCGGTACCGGCATCTAGAAAAATACCGTGTGTTTTAATTTCTGACGATGCCTGAAAATTACCATTCGAGCCTTGTTGCTTATTAAAATGTGAGCTACCGTCTACACCAAAAAGTATGTCAGCTCCAACCAGCGTAGTGGCTCCGATAACCACGTTATCCGTGACATCGCTCGGACGTATGAAGCCTCCTCCGTCAGTCCATAGACCGGGTGCTCCCGCCGAATCGATCGTCACCGCCCCATTAGATGCAGAAGTAATCGTTACATTTGTTCCGGCGATTAGATAAGATGTCCCGTCTGTCAACTTTGTAAGCGATCCGCTCAGTCCCATATTTGCAATGATAGGCTTGGCTGCAATAGTGCTGTTTGTGGCTCCATCTAGGGTGAGATAAAGTGCAGAACCATCTGCCTGTAACTCCACATCCCCACCAACAGAATCATTCGAGATAATTAAATTACCACCAGACCCTTGTTTGATGAACGATTTAATCACATTTGCGGTCGCGAATTCCAAGAAGCCGTCTCGCCCTGCCGGTGCACTGATTCTGGAGAGGGTATTTCCGCTGGTCGACCCGCCTTGGACCTGCAAACCTCCAGACATTACAACGTCACCGCCGAATAGGGCCACACCGCGGTTGATAGCACCGCCAGCACCCACAGCTCCCGAAACGTAGAAACTAATATCTTGGCCAGCCGATTCGTCAACCGAACCCTCAGCCCCGCCCGAAAGTAGAAGTACCCGTGCAGCGTTGTCTCTTGAACCCGCGCCCAATGAGACGCTACCCGACGTTATTAAATCTCCGGCAATAACGGCTCGTTTCGGGGCTATTGACGAGCCCTGTCTACCTATTGTTCCGGATACGTGAAAATATTGATCAGCACCGTGAACGTCGGCCGCATTGCCATTGTTATCAATTGAGACTGAAGACGTGGTTATAAGTTTGTGCCCCATATCCATCCAGTCCGCATCAGCAGCTGTCCCTCCTGAGCCAACATCTGTCCAAGTTCCACCGCTGCTTTTAAACTGCACAGTACCGGTATTAGATCTAAATCCGTATCCTGCATTGCCCGTTGCTGTTCCAAAGTGAATATATTGAATCGTTGATGCTGGTGTTGAAGCCTTGAGATGCAAACCACCAGAAACAACCAGTGGAGCTTGAGATGCACCTTCGCCACCATGCAGGGTTCCTGATATAACGACATCACCACCGAATACCGATGTTCCCTTAATGTTACTATCCTTTGATCCGATGGTTCCCGAAACAAAGAACGCAGTGTCGCTCCAATTATATGGGTTGGGACTCTGTGCGGTGTTAAGACCGCCGGAAAGGATATGAACAAAATTCTGATCTGGTTTGGCAGTTATGAGTTCTTTGCTGATTCCTTGAGAAATTCCCCCCATGACCACCAGCCCATTCCCGTCAACAGCTTCTCCCCGAGATGCATTAATTATGAGTCCTCTTTCAAAGAGACTGGACGCCGTGCCTGAGACGTAGAGAGTACCTGAAATGACCGTATCTCCACCAAACGCAGCTACTCCCAAGGCACCAACGTTATCTTTGCTGCGGACAGCCCCAGAAACCCACAAGGCCATGTCTGTTGGGATGGCAACAGTTGCGGAATCTAATCCATACGAATTGGCTGCGGAAGTTCCCCCGGACCCCAGCGCTATCTGAGTTGTACCTGCATCAGAGAGAATGGCACCCATCTTGCCCTGTTGTTCTACACGAAAATCGCCGGTAGCTTGGCCGTGATCATTGAAGACCGCCTTTCCCTGACTCGTAAACCAAGTTGTTGCCGTTGCCACAACGCCAGCCGCCGCGAGTGTACCTACTCCCAGAGATCCAGTAGTTGTAATCTCACTGAGTGCTGGTCCAAACCAACCAACATCGGCCCCTCCACCACCACCACCGGCAGAAAAATCTGCCCATGATCCTGCATTATCCTTGAGCTGCATAACACCGAGGTTAGATCTAAAACCGAAGCCACCAAACCCGACCTCATCACCGAAGTTGTGATACTGTATTGATGTATCAGATCCGGATGTCCAAAGCCCACCACTGACAATTAGTGGACCTTGGCCTGCAACCCCATCGCCACCATGCAGGGTTCCTGATATAACGACATCGCCTTCAAACACCGAGGTACCACGGGTGGGTGAATTTTTAGACCCTGCAGATCCCGTCACTGCAAACAGAACATCGGTGCGACCAGTTCCCCAGTCGGCACCCATATTCATTTGCCCGCCTCGCCCAGGCAAGAGCTGTACATTGGTGGTTCCACTGAGGATTACATTGTCGGCTTTCATGAAGAGATCGCCACCATCTTCGTAGATCCATGCATCTCCTGTCCCGTCCCCGGCATCCCATGTGATGCCATTGCCGAGCACAAGACCCATGTAGTTGCCCGCGGGTTCACCCGCAAGTTCGTATCCAGTCACTTTCAGGACTCCGCTAACGACCATCTTATATAGACTGGCGTCACCATTGTTCGGACCACCGAAGTGAATGGTATGATCTTCTGATGCTGTGAGCTCGCTACCAAAAGCAAGTGAACCTCGTCCAGTTACGCTCGAGCCAGAACCTCCTAAAATAACTCCGTAGCCACCGTTGATGTCAATGTAATTTCTTAGACCACCCAAAATAGCGCTGTAGTCTCCAGATCCTGTATTCTCTTGTCCACCAGCAATGACGGATGCGTTGCCTGCTGCCAGATTTTGGAGGCCTCCACCAACTGTTGTGTAGCCAGTGGACCCGGCGTTACCGAGACCACCCCCGATCGTCGCATATTGGCCAGACCCCAGGTTGAGATACCCACCACCAATGGCTGCATAATCGGCAGAGGCGGTGTTAAATCGACCACCAGGAATTGTTGTCCATTGATTGTCGGCGAAATTTCCAACCCCACCTCCGACTGTAGCTGCATACCCATCCGATACATTGCTAAATCCGCCACCAACCGCTGCATAATTGGCAGAGGCGGTGTTAAATCGACCACCAGGAATTGATGTCCACTGGTTGTCGGCATAATTGCCGACGCCCCCACCAACAAATGACCCATACCCGTCGGACACATTGAACCTTCCACCACCGACCGTGGCGTAGTCATCAGATGCCGTGTTAAACAATCCACCACCGACAGTAGTTGCGTCGTCGTTGGAGAGATTCGTACCTCCCCCACCGACAGTTGAATAACCCCAGGAAGCAACATTTCCAAAACCACCACCAACGGTGGCGTAATCAGTCGCCGGCGCGGACCCGGCAATATTAGTAGATCCACCTCCAATTGTACAGTAGTCACCAGATGCCGTGTTATAAGCTCCCCCGCCAATAACGATCCGAGTTTCTTC
>Ga0098033_1000708_pt1 | contig 14636 bp, 9 predicted proteins | sample 1_EtaG_FD_75049 | JGI IMG/M metagenome (GOLD analysis project Ga0098033, IMG submission 75049) | Marine viral communities from the Subarctic Pacific Ocean - 1_ETSP_OMZ_AT15124 metaG | ecosystem: Environmental > Aquatic > Marine > Oceanic | place: Pacific Ocean | collected 2015-01-07
CACTCCCACCTGGTTGACGACACCCAGCAGGCCCTTCGCCGCACCGGGTTCATTGGCGACCTTGATCCGAAACCGAGGGGTTCCTGATGGCCCAGCCCGTTCCGTTCGCTTCGCCGACCCGGCCTGACGGCCAGGCGTTTGCTGACATTGACCGGAACCTGAGAGCCATACGGGCTATCGAATCGTCATGGTCGCTGCCGGCGCTGCCTGACATGGTGAAGCTCGACATCGCAGCCATGTCTGGCCTGGACCCGTCCGGGATTTCCGACTTCGCCTACGGCCTAGATGCCGACATCACTGACACCCTGCATGCCCCTCAGCGCCTCAAGATCGTCGACCTTGGACCGGCCAACACGGAACTCATGTCGGGGACCGGCACACCCCCGACTACCACGGCACCTCCCGCCGAGGAACCCGCCGAGGAACCTCCGTTCGGTGGGTTCCCGGACCTGCGCCAGTTCCTTCGGGCTACCGCCGGGCAGAAAGCCCCGCAGGACGTCGAGGGTTCAGCGTCGATCCTTGCCTTCAAGGAACGGGCTATCCGAAGGGGTTACCTGGACGCTGACGACGTCACCATGGATGAACGGTGGAACCCTGAACTCAACAGCGTCATCTGGCAGATGTCGATCGACGACTTTGCCCGCCGCAAGTCCGGTGATTCGCCGGCGCTCGGTTCGTCAATCGGAGAACTCGCCGATTTTTTCTACGACTGGTTGTCCCCCACCGGCCTCGCTAACGCCGCCGTTGATCTCGGATTCTGGTGGGACCCGGAACAGATACAGAAGGAATGGGACCGGTGGTCTTTGGGGGGTGTCGGCGATTCGCTCAAGAAGTTCATCGGCATCGGCCGGGACGAATCATTCGGCGACCTCCGTGACCTTTGGAAGATGCTCGGCCCGGTCGATGACCTCGTCATGCCGCTCGTCAACATGGCGTTACTAGCCACCGGCGTCGGAGAGGTCTACCACTTCTCCAGGGCGGTGATGATCGCCGGCCGGACAGGAGCCCCCGCATACAGGGGTTTGCGTGCCTGGCAGGTCGCCGAAGGCGCATCCAAGTGGGAGCTGGCCGCCGATGCCGGCCTGGACGCCGGCCGTCTCGCCCGTGCGTTTGGCGGTTCCGCCGACCGTGCCGCAGACCTGGCTCGCATGTCGAGGCCCGGTCTGCTCGGCGGGAGGCTCCCATCCCACGGCGGGGACATCATGGCTGGTTGGCGCAACCTCCGTGGTGTGATGATCGCCAAGAAGGGCGTCCAGCAGACAATGCGGATCGGGTTCGTTAGCCGCCTGGAGCATCGCCTCGGCTACACCGGCACCGGTCTCGAAGAGATCCTCCCCGGTGCGCCGGAACGGTTCGAGGAACTCACCGACAACTGGTACGTCTGGGGTTTGGCGGAAGTCATGTTCACGCCGTACAACATCCTGGAACCAGGCACTCTCGGTAAGCCCTTCGGGTTCGTGAAGGACTTCTCCAGGGTCGGGCAGCACGCCCACTACTCCGACGAGGCCGTTATGGCCTACTCCAAGTGGATCCAGATGGGCGACGAGGTTGCCGAGTCCGGCATGGATGCCGCTCAGAAGCAGGCCCGCAGGGGTGAACAGATGAAGCTGTGGCAGCAGGAAGTCAGGGAGAAGGGTGCTACTAAAGCCCTCGCATCTCGCCTCACGGGCGGGAATGAGGAAACGCTCGGCGGTTACATGCTGTGGGTTGCCACGATGGCCGCTATCGAAGCGGAGGCCGCCACGCTGTCTTTGGCCGGCAAGGGTTTACGCCCGGAATACATCCGAAACGCAATCAAGTACAACCACTCCTACGTTCAGCGCCGCAGCGGGCTTATCGGCCAGATCCGGTACATCGACCCTGACGACCCCCACGGATTCCTGTGGTACAAGGCCCTGTCCCGATCCAATACCGAGGAGGGGGCTGTGAAGAGGTTCGACCGGTATGTCGAAGCGTATGAACGCAGCGACGACAATGTCGCCCGGCGGTTCGTCGACAGTGCAATAGCGAAGCACAACGAGCAACGCCAGCAGGTTTGGGGCCAGATCATGGGCGCCCACATGCAACCAGGGATGCTCGCAGAGTCGATGGCTTTGCACCTCAAGCGGTTCGGGGCCTGGGACGAGTTCGTGGAATCGACCGATGATGTGCTGGCCGCTTGGGGCCGGGGCGATCTCGAATCGGCGGCCTGGGCGAAAGTTGTTTCACCGGAGACCGGCGTCCCGGTCGGGGCCAAGCGGGGCCGGTTGAAGCCGCAAAAGTCGTGGTTCGACACCCCGGAAGACCGGACCTGGCTGGCTGACTTCCAGGACATCATGGAGGACCCGGACTGGCTTGACTTCAACAATACGACCCACCACTGGAACGGCATGTTTGATGCCGCCGCCCGATCCTTTCCGAAGCATGGCCGGTTCACGATGGCTAAACCAGGAACGATTCTCTACGGCGACAAGGCCACCGAGATTTCTGTCATCAGTTTCCTGGAAGCCGTGCAGGCTTCGGCCCGTGAGTTCAAGAAAGGTGGGAACCGCCAGGTATTTCAGCGGGTGTTGAAGGAATCGTCCGCTGTCGGAGGGTTTGAGAGGATCACCGAGGCGCAACTTGGTCAGGTCCTGGCTGGGATAAACGACGAGAACGTCCTCCGCCACGGTGGAACCCTCCTGAACGCTGACCAGATGAGGCGCATAAAGCGTGTCCAAAGGTACGTCAGGAAGCAGCAGCTGACCCTGGACCCGGACCCGCCCCGGTTGACCGCCATGGGCGAGGAAATGGCCGAAGCGGTACACACCCCGTGGCTGTCCGAGGTGGACGGCCACATCGCCAAACGCCTGGAGGAGATCAACCGGTCTGACCGGTGGGTGGCGGACTACGGCATCGACAGCACTCTGTCTCTCGCAGAGAAGACGAAGGCCCTCCGCCGACAGTTGCCGTTCACGGCCGCCGAAGTGGACATGGAGTCCATCCCGGCCGCTCTCGCCGCCAAACTCCAGGGGAACGGTTACAAACTCGTCCATGGCACAGAGTTCGCCGCCCCAGCTGACCTCCTGGGCTTGGAGGTGTCGATCGCCGACCTGGTCGACAAGACGAAGTACATCGACCGTGTCGGGGTTGTCCCCGGTCGGATGATCGCCGGCGGTGTCGAAGGGTTCAAGAAAGTAGTCCGAGGCGTCGGTCGTGGTGTCCAACGGTTCGAGCCGGAGTACGTCACCGCCGTGTACCGGTCGCAGCTACGAACGGTGCTGCATAAGCAGCTGATGCAGTACAAGCCCAACGTCGGTGCAGCAGTCCGCAACTACGACCAGCGCAGCTCCGTTGACCTGGAGAAGATCGTCGACATTCTCCAAAGGGTCGCCCGGGAGCTTGGCGACGAAGGTATCGAAACGTGGCGCAAGTCGAGGAACTCGTTCATGCTCAACCGTGCGTGGGCCAACGTCCAGTCGGCGTTCACGCCGGCCGCCCCAGCAGACCTCGTCAAGGCGAACCAGGTGTGGAAGGCGGCTGTTCCCAGGCTGCGGGCATACTCGGCCCTGGACGGCCTGGAGTTGAGCGACCGTGAACTGGTCCTCATCCATGCCGCCTTGAAGGAGTCTCGGGTGGTTGGCCGCACCATCCGAGGGTCGCTGATCAACACGAAAGACAAGCTGCAGAGCAAACCGCAGCTGACGAATGCGTTGCGTCTCCTGGGTCGCACCCAGGTCGCCACCCGGACCGACCTGTCACTGTTCCAGAAGGGTGCCGCCAAGTTTGGTGCTTTCTCAGCTCGTGGCTACTCCACCTACATCGGTGGCGCCATGGGTACCGGCGGCTACCTGACCTGGTCCGACAAGGAGTGGATGGAGGGCGGCATCACCGAGAAGGTGGAACACCTAGCCATAGCCATGTCCGCTGCCCTAGCGGGCCGCATGGCCGGTGGAGCGATCGTCGGCAGAGCATTCAGGTCCACCGGCGTCACAAAGGCCGGTGCTCACCAGGGCCTTCTCAAGCTGTGGCATGGCGACGACCCGAAGCACATGGCGAGAACCCTGAGGGCCATCCGGCAACTGTCAAAGGGCCCGCAGCTTGCCTCCAGGTGGGACGCTTCGGTCCGTTGGCGGCATTGGGCGTACATGGCTGACGCCTCCCAGACGATCCGGGATTTCTTCCGGTTCACCTTGTCACCGGTGTTCGACGCCTCCCGTTACACGGAGGGCATGGTTCTCGCCCAGGTCGGCGGCGTCCCTGAGGATATTCTGGCCGCTGGCGGCCTCCGGTTCAACATGAGCCCATCGAAGTGGAGGTCGACCCGGGCCCGTGAGCTGGCCGGCGGCAAGGGAAACAAGGTCACCCGGGTCCACAAGGAAGATGCGGCCAAGGAATGGGACAAGATCGTCGACGAGTTCTCCGCCATTGGCCGCAGACGGGCCGACTTCGACTTCGACGCTTTGGAGGCTGGCACAGCCAGGTTCCGCCAGATCGGGGTCCTCGGATTCAACACCACCGAGTGGATGGCATCCATGTACGGGGACCTGACCAGGATCCACAACATGGACCCGTTGAAGGCTTACGAGGCAGCCCGGTCGGCTTTCACCTACGGGACGAAGCCCAGGTCAGCCATCGAGATGAACGTCAACGCAGTGTTCTTCCCGTTCTCGTTTATGAAGAAGACCGCTGGTCACATGGCAGAGTTCCTGTCCAAAGACTGGTCCAGGGCTGTGATGATGCACGACGCCGTTCGGACCTACGAGCTCCTCAACGACGAGTTCGACCTTGATCAGCTGTGGCGCAACCACGCCCCGATTCTCGAGAAGTTCCACCGCCTCAACCTGTTCGCCTACGGGATCACCCCCGGAGAGTTCGGCGGTGCCGACCGCCCCCTGATCGACTTCTGGAACTCGACCCCGATGGCGGCCGGTACCACCGACCAGGCCGCCAACTACGCCCTCATGGGCGGCAAGATGACTCCGATCTTGAACCTGTTCATCCCGCAGGGTCTTTCCATCCGGTCAGAAGAGGAGATGATCAACGCCGACAAGCTCATGCGACGAGTCGCCCCGCTGATGAACGACGTCACCGCCATGCTCGAAGACCTGCAAGCCCAGGGCCATGTGTTCTTCGGTGGGAATGGGCGAACGAAGGAAGCCGAAGCGACCCTCGGTTTCGACCTGGTTCGCCAGTTCAGGTACGGGCTGGACATGGAGATGCGGTTCGCTGGTTTCCAGAACGGCATCGAAGACATCGGCAAGAAGGCCGCTCAGGACTACCAGGACCGGTTGACGGAGTTCAGGGACGCCACGTTGGAGCAGCTCCCCGGGTACATGGAGGCTTACTACGACGACGTGATCTACAACTCGATTGTCCGAGATGGAGAATCCGGTCGCATGCAACGGGACTACGCAGCCTGGTCGGAAGCCAACCCGGGTGCTTTCGGCGGGATGCCACCGGCGGACGAGTCGGAGCTTCGGGTCGGGTACCTGCTCGCCGAGTCCGCCAGGTTGACCCGCCAGTACGGCGGCTACGACGCAATACCCCTGGACAGGGTGAAAATCTTCCTTGATTTAGCCGGTTCTTGGGCGGAGAAAGACGACACCGTTCGCATCCAGTGGCGTGAATACCTCCGGCGCCGCTGGGGGACAATCGAGACAGTGAGAGACTGACATGGCAGGAACAACACCAACAACTGTTCAACCGCCCCAACCCTTTGATGGCACCGGAGGGCCAACTCACCACTCCGTCATCCGAACCTGGCTAAAGGAGTGGTGGGCCTGGCTCGACACGAACGGCGCCATGAGCAAGTACCAGCCGGAGTGGAACCTCTTCGTCGACAGCATCGACTCCACAGACCTCAATGCGTTCCTCGAAGATGCTTACCTCAACGCCGGCTCCCTCCAAGGCGATGAGCTCATCGAGGCCATAAACTCTGCAGCCGTCGACCTGCTCGCCGATGCCTACATCATCGACGGAAAGCCGACGGCGATAGAGATTCGTTCGGACCGGGCCAATACCCCGGCGGCCGTTATCGCCACGGCCAGCAGCGACCTCCCTGAGTCCAGGTCCGCCATTGGGTCCTGGCTGATCAGCAGAGGGCTGATGTACGACGCCAACGAGGGCGACCCCGACCTCCCCGAGGTGATGACTGTCGACGTTGAGGTCCAGCAGAAGTTGCTGGACGCCGCACTAATAGTCTTGAACCGGGGTGGCGCCGACCGGCCGGAGTTGAAATGGCCGGAAGCGATTCCGATCCTGGAGATGATGCCTCCACATCAGCTCGACCACGTCTTGGAGATTGCCTACCCGGGGACACAAACCCCGTGGGTGATGGTGGAGGCGCCGACAGGTGGAATGGTCGGAGCCCCGAAAACCAACATAGATGCGATGAGGCGTCAGCTCCCCGGGTTGAGCACCGCTGACATTCATGGAGCCCTGTTCGCTTCGAGCACCTACGACATCGATTGGGAACCGATCCTGCTCGCAGCGGACGCTCGAGGCAAGATCGAACCGGTTCAGACCCCGGACATCGTCGACCCCACCAACGGCGCTGTGATACCCGGCCAGTTGACCGGCCAGACGACCAACCTGGACGAAACGGCCCAGCTCATCAAAGCCGGTTTGGACGAATACGGCGGCGACATGGCGTTCGCCATCCTGCATGCTGTCGACCCGGAGTTGGCGAGCAAAGTCCGCAACAACCCTTATGCGTTGACAACGTCGGCCATCGACCAGATGCAAGGCATCCTCAAGAACTACCAGTATTACTCTTCGGCTGAGGGCACCCCGAAGGCGCCTACCAGCCTGGCGGTGATGCTGCAGTTGCAGCCGTCCGGTGAGGTCGCTGAGACCCGGGACTCGAACCCGGACGTCATTCGGGAGTCGTTCAGGAACCTGTACAAGCTGTGGTTCCTCCAGGATCCGACCGATAAGGAGTTGGATGCATTCAGCGCCCACTTCGACGGTGAGCTGGACGCCTACCAGCGGTCTCGTCTTGACGCCAGAAAGAACCCGTTCGATGCCGAGACAGCACTCGTGGCCGGCCCGAGTACGGGTGCCGGCCCGGCGAACCTCCGCACCTCAAGCCCGCCCTCCACGGCGACAGCGACCCCTGGCTTTGACGTGGCCCAGCCAGATGTCGGTACTGCCGGCCGGTCGTACCTTCGGGCCGACGACATGTACAAGCGGCTGTTTGACCACAAGCCCGGCGGCCTGACAGAGGAAGATTACGTCCAGGCGTTCACCACGCAGGCAGCGGAGACGTTGGGTGCGGCGCATGGGTCTTTGGCTACTGGGTCGATCCGGGCTGGGATGCAGTCCGGCGACCCTCGGGATGTCGGCCGGCATGCGTTGATGACCGGTGGGGCGGACAGGTCTGGGACGCTGTCGGAGAAGATGTCCCGGGCTGGTGAGATTTTCAGGAGCCTTACCTGATGCCAGATCCAGGCGTTTCCGGCACACGGTTTCCCCCCGTGCCGATGTGGTTTTGGTCCGAGGAGTGGGGCGAGATGCGGCACAAGGATCAGGTCGCCAAGTCAGGTACTTACACAAATCCGATCACCGGTAAAGAGTTTCAGGGTGCGCCACTTGGGCGGGGGCAGGTCTACATCAAGCGGAACACCGGGGTGGACATTTTCTCCTACGTCCAGCCAGGTCCGGCAGATGAACCTTACCGGGTCATTACCTCCTACTCGGATGGAAGACCGGACGAGGTCCATTGGGCTTCCGGTCGAACAGCGCAGATCGTTGGTGACTTCGATCTGACCCGCCCTGCCAGGGACAACGCCATGTTGCTTCCTTGGAGAGTCGACAACTCCCGGGAGGGCATTGAGGGCGTTGAGGCGCCCCCTCCCACTGTCGACGTCCTGGAAGCCATGAGACGACATCCTTCTTTCCGTATCAAGACGGGCTGGGCGTAATGGAAACCACCGGCCTAGATGTCAACGTCACCGATCTGAACGAAGACTTTGTAGTCAAACTGCAGGAACTGATTGCTGCAGCGAAGGCGGACGGGTTCATCCTGACCGTGGCGAGCGGCTTTAGAGACACCGCCCTCCAGGAAACCATCTTCCTGCAGCGTTACGAAGAGGACTCCTCCGGTTCCATCGACTGGGACGGGAGAAAATGGAGTGTCAAGACCGACCCGGCCACCGGGCGCCCCTACCAGCCAGCGGCACCCCCGGGCGAGTCGCTGCACAACCACGGGTACGCCGTTGACTTCTCCGGTGCCGTAGGCCCGGACGGGCAACCGACGGAGTTGGGTCTGTGGCTTATGGCAAACGCCGACGACTTCGGTCTGCGGACCTACGCTCAGGGAGGTGAACCGGGTCACATCGCCCCGAAGGAGATCACGCACGTTTCGCAGATCACCGAGGCACCAGATGTGCCCGCCGGGGCGCACCAATGGGACGACGTTCTCCTTTACCAGACCCCGCCACCTGTCGACGGGTCACTGGCCGCAACGACCACCTCGTCAGGCACCGGATCTTACGCCGTTGACCCAGCCACCCAGGGTGGCCCGGATGGTTACGGGTTCGCCGGGTTCTCCCTCAACAGCGCCGCCGACGAGGGCCAGCCCGATGGCTCCGCCGATGAGGCCGCCGTTGAGGCCGCCGTTGAGGCCGACGCTGAGGCCGCCGTTGACCCAGCCACCCAGGGTGGCCCGGATGGTCCCGGGACCACCTCGTTCATCGACCAGATGGACCTCCTCACCGGCACCTACGGCAACGCCGCCACGGGAGAGAACGCTTACGGGTACCCGACTGGTTTCACCCTGTACGACGTTGCCGGTACCCGCTACCTCGTCTACGAGGTTTCCGACAAGGCGAACCCGAACTCGGCCACGGCAGCCATCTACTACGCAGTGGCCGACCCCGAGCACTACCTGGGTGAGGCGCAGCCGATGACCCGGCTCGCCTGGAATCAGGCAATGGGCGACTATGTGGACGGCGGGGCTGCGTCCGTTCTGCTGGATGACGACCACATTGGTCGGTCATGGGACCAGATCATGTCCAACATCATGGCTATCAACATGAACATGGCCGGCACTGACGCCACCTCCGATGTCGGCATCATGCAGGGCCTGGCCAAGTTGATCGCCAACCCGGGCATGGGTGAATCCGAGCAGAAGGCTTTGTGGATCGGCACCGACTGGTACGACTCACACACCCAGAAGCAGATCGATTGGAACAACTACGGCACAGCTGAGAAGAACCTAAGGATCGAGGAGGAGGCAACGAACCTGTTGACTGTCACGGAGTACTACACCGGTATCCCTGCTGACACGACTTTCATGTACGGCACTGACGGACAGTTCAGCGTTGTGCTCCTGGAGCAACGCAACCCGGACCTGTACCAGAACGCTTTCGATCTGGCGTCCGGTGCCGCCACCCAGGTTGGTCTCGTTGGTTCCTGGATCAAGCCGTTGGCGGTCGACATCGTCCAGAGCCCCCACAATCGGCGCCTCGAGGAAGAGGTACGCCTCCAGGGGATGCGAGACATGGGGATCGCTGCTGCCCGGTCCTCGGTGATTGACCTGTACGAGCAGTACGGGTTGGAGGCTTCCGGCTACACGATCGACACGGTGGTCTCCAAGCTGTACATGAACCAGATGTCGCTCGACGAGATCGAGACCACGGTCAAGAACCATTCGCTGGCGAAGTACCCGAATAAGCCGCTGAACATGGACTGGGCGACCTACGCCGAGCCGTACAAGGACTCGTTCTCCTCCCTGCTGGAGGTGCCTCGCCCCGGGTTTCGGGACCCGACGCTGGCGAGGTACCTGCAAGCCCCCACCGAGGGCGACGGGGTGCAGAACGTGTACGAGTTCGAGAAGCAGCTTCGCCGTGACCCTCGCTGGGAGAAGACGAAGAACGCTAGGGACTCTTACCACTCGGCGTTTGGTCAAATAGGCCGACTGATGGGATTCGGATAATGGCTGTTACGCCTGACGGCAGGATTTTCGCTCCGATCTTCGCAGGGCAGACAACTGACGACCCGGCGGTTGTGGCGGCTATGGCCGCTAACCCGAACACCAGGTTTCACCCTGAATACATCATGTCTCACGGTGGCACTTGGAAGGATCCGTTTACCGGCACACGGGTAGGCGGGGTCCAAGATTTCTTTGGTATCACTAGTGCTACGGGGCCGGGACTCAGCCCGGAGATGGCCGCCAGGTTCAACTGGAATGGCGAGCCGATCAACCTTGACGGCACTCCCCGTGAACCGATGCGGGTGAATACGAACATCACCCGGACTATCGGGGATACTTCCAGCTTTGCCGATGTGGCGCAGGAGTATTACGACCGCAACATAGCCAGGCATCTCGCAAGGGAGGAGGCCTACCTGTTCAGGGATTCACTTGAGGCGCAGGGCATTCCCATCGGGGCCGGCGGTGTCAGTCACACCCAGGTCCCTGCTGGTGGCGGCACCTCTGGTCTGGCGGCCTTAGCCCGGGGTTACGGCGAGGGGGAGATGAACCCCTTCGAGATTCTCGCCCGGACGATCGAGATGGCTCAGGAGATCGGTGCGACGCTCAACGAGGGTGCTCTCACCCGTGACGAGGTCGTGGGGTGGGCCACTGACATTCAGAACGCTGGGGGTGTGGCGTCGAAAGCCCGATGGGACATGCTGGCCGGCATCCGGTCGGCCATCCTCCGATGGCGGGTCGGGAAGCAGGCGATCTTCGACCATTACCCGGAAATAGCAGCGGCCGGCATCACTGTCGACGAGATCGAGCCGGTGATCGGCGTCGGGGGGGACCTCAACGCTTTCCTAACGAACCTGGGTACCGATGTCATCACCTCGACGAACGACGCCGCTGAGGGGCTTATAGCGGACATTGCGGACTCTTTCCCCTGGGCTGTCGAGCTGGGGTTCATGGACCTGATCAAGGGCCTGGTCATCGACGGTGCCGGCGCTGAACAGATCATCGCCGAAGTCCGCCAGTCCAGCCCGTACCAGCAGCGGTTCCCCGGCATGATCGGCCCGGACGGTATCCGCAGGTACCGCACCGAAGGTGAGTACCTGACAGCGGTGGAGGGCTACCGGGGTGTCCTGCAAGACTTCGGGGAGTACGACCGGGCGACCGACACTCCGATGAGCTATGTGGCCTTCATGGATGCCGGCATAGATGCCAACGAGCTAAAGGACCGGTTCGGAACATTTCGGGCGATCCAGGCCGGCTCGCAACAGTTGAAAGACGCTTTCTTCGTCTACGCCGGCATGACCGTCGGCGACGAGGACCTGTACCAGGCTGTGGTGTCGCCGCAGTTCCGGGAGGAACTCACCAACGAGTACGACGTCACGGTGGCGAACGGCACCCTGGACTACGACACGTTCATCGAGCGGGCCCGTCAGACGTCTACGGCAGCGGTCGTGAAGACGCTCGAGACGTTGGCCTCGAGGAACGCTACGACGGGCACCATGGTGTCTCGGATCATGTCGATGGATCCGGTGTACGGCCGGTCCCTGATCGCCTCCCTGTTCACGGGTGGCGACACTGCGGCCACGAACCGGACGTTGACCCTGGCCGAGCTGACGGAAGCGTTCTCGGCAGCTGTGATGGGGTCCGCTGCGACTGAGGCCGGTTGGGTAATCCCAACGAAGGACCGTTTGGAGGAGTTCCGGGCTGCCGGCATCGAGGCGTCTACCCTCCACACCCTCTACGAAAGTATGAAGCTCCGCACACCCGCTTTGGCTGGGATGGTTTCTCGTACCGGTCGTGGGTCGGAGTTCGGCCAGGAGATGGTTGAGCAGTCCTTCCTCGGGGAGAGCCGTGAGTTGGGTTACGCCCAGTCTGCCGAGGCGGCGTTGGGTGCCCGTGGTGGCGGCTTTTCTGCCACCCAGGAGGGCCGCCGTTTCGCCCAGAGGGGCCGTTCCCTCAGGTAGGAGTACACACTCCCTGGGAGTAGTTATGACCATCCCCACCCGTTATCCCCGGGGCAGGTGGGCGTAGGCAACGGGCGTAGGAGAAGACCATGACTGACTTAGACGGCTACGAAGACGAAGCCGGCAGAGAAAGCGGGTCAAGCCTCCGGCGAAAGCTGGAGGAGACACTGACTAGAGAACGACAACTCACCACCGAGCTATCCGGCCTAAAGGCCAAAGAGCTGATTACGGAGCACGGGTACGGGCTGGTGAAGATCGAGGACCTGGTTGACGTCGACCTGGACAAGATGAGCACGAAGGCTGAGGAGCTCCAACAGGAGCGAGCCGGCCAGCAGGCTGATCTAGCCCGGGACATGCTGGCAAAGCGTGGCTTGCAAGGCGTTGAACTAGACCGGGCGGTTGAAGACTTCCTGGCTCCTGGTTCAGGTTCTGGCGATGCGGCGGCCCACACCAGGGCGAAAGAGATGTCGACAGTGGGCGGTTCATCCGCTCCGCTGCGGGACGCTTCCGGTCTGTTGGGCCTCGACGCCATCGACCATGCCTTGCGAACTGGGCAGTAGCTGGCTCCTACCCCCACCCCTACATACAGGAGAAAGATAACCCATGGCTACGGGTTCACTCAGTCTCCTTGAGGCCGCCAAGTACGGTTCGACCACTCTGGGACGTGGCGTCATTTCGACGCTGATCCAGGAGTCGCCGATCCTAGAGATGCTTCCCTTTACGGGCATCTCAGGCAACGCCATCAAGGTAAGCGTTGAGGACACCCTCCCCGCCCCGGCTTTCCGTGACGTCAACGAGACGTACACGAGAAGTCATGGCACCGATACTGAGCGTTACTTCGGTTGCGCCATTCTCGGTGGAGAGGTCTTCATCGACAACTACATTGTGCGAGTCCAAGCTGACCAGGTCAGTGCGAAGGCTCGCCAGTACTCCAAGTTCGCCAAGGCGATGAGCCGGGTGTTCGACAAGTACTTCTTTGACGGGACAGGCACGTCGAAAGACTTCAAGGGCATCAACTCCCTGATCTCCGACGGCCTCGGGCAGACCATCACAGCCGGCGCCAACGGTGCCGCTCTGACGTTGGACATGCTCGACCAGGCATTCGATTCGCTGCGTTCGCAGTCGGCCCCGGATGCGTTGCTGATGAACCGCACTTTGCGTCGGGACATCAACACCCTGGCCCGTTCAACCTATTCGGGCGTGAGCCTGATCGACGTCGGCACCGACGTGTTTGGCCGTCAGGTCAACATCTACAACGGTGTTCCGATCCGCATCGTCGGCGACGACAAGGACGGCACCGCCATCCTTGGCTTCGACGAGACGCAGGGCTCCAGCTCTGTGGCAGCGTCGATCTACGCCATTGCCTTCGGCACTGACGAGAACGTCTACGGGATCCTTGGTCTCGGTGGATCGTTCGACGTGAAGGACTTCGGCGAGACCGAGGCTGCCCCTGGGCACCTGGGCCGGGTCGAGGTCTACCCCGGCATCGTCATCGCCAACAGCTTCTCCGTTTGCCGGCTCGCCGGCGTGACGAGCTAAGGAGGCTCTGACTAATGGCACAGGCCACACGAACCACAGGTCCCGGCACCCTTGTCCGGGACGCCCTAGCACCTGTCCTCAGGGCCACCGGCGACGTCTCCGCAGACGAAACCGGCTCCTGGGTGCAGGTCGACCGCCCTTGCGAAGTTCAGGTAATCCTGGAACTCGGAACGATCGCAGCCGGTGTTACCGGCTTCGACGTCGAGATCCAGGGTGCCGACGACAGCTCGGGCACCAACACCGTGTCTTACGGTCGATTCGCCACCCTCACGGGTGCCGACGACAACGAGACCAGGGTCCTTCACGCCAGCGTGTACAAGCCGTACATGCGGTCGGTGATCGACCACAGCGGTTCCGGCGCTTGCGGTACCACCATCAAGGTGCGTCAGCCGCATGACCGGAAGACCGACAGCACAACCGCAGGCGACTAGCGGTCCTCCCGGCTAACGGCGGTCGGGCCTTCAAGCCCGGCCGCCGTCGGCCCGTGGAAAGGTATATATGTCTAACGACAGCACGAACTCCAAGACATGGGATGTCACAGCTGTTGTTGAGAAGTGGGACCGGGCTAGCGACCACGAGGCCGGCCTTCCGCCGGACGACGTCGTTTCGGCGAAGGACAACCTGCTCCTCAATGACGGCATCAACCTGATGCTCGACCTCCTCATCGGGGCTGGTGGCACGGCGTTCACCAACGGCAACAGCTTCATCGGTGTAGGCGATTCGACGACCACCGCAGCGGCGGACCAGGATGCCCTCCAGGCGTCGTCAAACAAGTCTTTCAAGGCGATGGAATCCGGGTACCCGTCGGTGGCTGCCCAGACGGTGACCTTTCGGTCCATTTGGGCTTCCGGCGACGGCAACTTCGCCTGGAACGAGTGGACGATCTCCAACTCGAACTCCGATTCGGGAACCAACCTGAACAGGAAGGTCGCTGCGCTGGGCACGAAGGCAGCTGGGTCCAGCTGGACCTTGACGGTCACTATCACGGTTAGCTGACATGGCTACCCAGTACCCGACGACCCTTGATACCGCCACTCAGCAGCCGTCGCCTCTGGCGACTACTGAAATGGATGATGCTGGCTTTCTCCACGACGAGGTTCATACATCTCATTCTGGTGCGCTTATTGCGCTGGAAACGAAACTGGGTGTCGGCGCTACGACGGCTGCTACCGCTTCAACGAACGATGTTCTTGTAAAGCAGGCCGACGGCGATACTGAGTGGGCGACTGCCCCTGCGTCTACGC
>Ga0098033_1000711_pt1 | contig 14599 bp, 14 predicted proteins | sample 1_EtaG_FD_75049 | JGI IMG/M metagenome (GOLD analysis project Ga0098033, IMG submission 75049) | Marine viral communities from the Subarctic Pacific Ocean - 1_ETSP_OMZ_AT15124 metaG | ecosystem: Environmental > Aquatic > Marine > Oceanic | place: Pacific Ocean | collected 2015-01-07
CAATCTACGACTTCAGGATCAGTAATGGAATCAATGGCTCGCTTAATCGTGTTATATTCATAACTATTATATTCCGTTGGAATAGTGTTCGCATTGATTGCACGATTATTGAAAGGCTCCATCTCATGGACGTCCGTTCCATTGGAACCCCCGTAAATGGGCACAATAAATTGGTCGAAACCGCGATTAAGAACATTTTTGTAAGAACCTGTACCTCGATAAGAAAGTCCATTTGCTCGGGATCCCTGTGACCAGTGCATCAAATTAGTCACAGTGGTCGAGGCTGCAGGTCCGCCGGTGTTATTAACAGAAGCCGACAAATCGTCTAATGTGAATACAAAGGATCTTGTCAAAGCTGCATTGGTCGGAGTCGTAACAGCGACGTGCTGGCCAGATCCTGCACCGGTTGATCCGACAACACCCCTGCACATACTTCGAACATAATCAAACCAATTATAATCAAATGTCGCGGCTGTATTGTGTACTTGAGAAATAGCGCCCCAATAAGCCTTGGTGGGGCTGGGGGCTGTGGAGCTTGAGTTACGAGCTAATATCATTGGATATACAAATGATGCAGTTGTCGCCGCCGGCGTGTTGCTTATCATTACAGTGCCATCGGACCCACCGATGCCGCCGCCGCCGGAGACCGGTGATGCGCAGATAGATGCGGGAGTTCCAGGAACACTTCCGGTGGGGGCATCGGTCAAATAACTCCAAGCCGTATATTTCGTTGGTCCTCGATAACCATAAGGTAAGAATAATTCGTTAGTGAAAGCACCATCGACTTGTTCATTCATTTCCACACGCAGATATTTAGAACGGTTTTTATAACTACCATACTCAATATAGCGCCCCTCTTCATAATTCCAAGTTTTATAGACATCACCAATTTTTCTTGCAATATAATCTGGAGAGCGAGGATCAAGATTACACTGTGTGAACCGCTCCACATATTCAATTGCAGAATCACTATCTTTGGCATTTCTTACTACAACAGAAAAAGATCCATACGGGTTGTCGTTCGAAGTGGCATACTTGATGTCTTGGATCGCAACCTTAAACCGTTGAGGTTCCCACAATCCACTATTTAATGCATGCAGTTTAAAGAGATTTTGCATATTGTCGTATGCATAACTTCCCGTTGAAGTTATTCCATCTGCCAAATCTTGCGAGAAAACCCAATCAGTTTGAGCGGTTGTCAATTGGACACGTTGATCAGCGACATCGACTGTGCCAGACACCAGAGGTAAAATAACACCCCAATATCCTGTCCCGGAGCCAGTGACGTCGTGACCCGCATTGGCGTTTCCAAGCCAATTTTCAAAAGTCTGACCCAACCAATAAGAAGCTGTGGCTGCCGCAGCGGGGCCAAGATTGCTATTGGTCAATGTGGGGTTCGTGTTGAACACCTTACGAATAAATTTGTCACTGTTTGGATTAAAATTAAATTCAGTATTAAGCACATAATTGCCAGCGCCGGAGGATCGATTTACACGCCCTTGGAAACCATATGGGGAGGACGTGCTTTGAATAGCTTGCCCAACTCCGGCGACGGCTGCACCGTCGAGTGCAGCCGCTCCGGTTAGTGCGATGTAACCACTATCGCAATACCAGATGGCCGCCAGTGTTCCTGTTATATTTGTTGTAGAGACGGCGCTGCCGCTGGGACATATAAATAATCCATACGCGCCTCCGCCATCGCCGGCGCCTTCACCATCGTAACGATTAGCGGTTTCCCACCCAGCCTCACCACCGACGATGGCGCCGGGGTTTTCAGTTCCAGCAAGCCGCACCACCGTAAGGGGAGCGCTATTTCGTAAATAAGCTTGAGCAGCATATGCAGCATATGTGGGAGCAGTATAATTGCCATATCGCCAAACATCTTTCCCAGATCCGCCAGGAATAGGGTTCCCGAAAACATTTACAAATTCAGCAAAAGAGTTGACTTTATATGGTTGCATGGCGGGTCCGCGCTCAGTTCTCCCGATCACAACGGGGCCGACTTTTTCTGGAAGGTCCGGTAAGAAAGAGTTATCAATCTCGTTGATAAATACACCCGGCGACACAAATTTAAATTGCTTAATTGACATCTTATTGTTCTCCTTTTAACTGCGACAAATGGCTTTATTTACAATAATTTCTCCTTATAAATAGTATCCTACTTGGCCAAAAACTCTAAATTTTATTTCACCCACCATCTAAAATATCTTCACATGGAAGCTGCAAGCCGGGATCATCTATATATTTACCAGTCCCTGGGTTTTCAACCTTCTCGGATTGACGATTTCCATTTAAATTTTGACAATATGCATGCCAGTCAGCTTGGCTCATAGTTTCAGGGATATCTCCAAAAATAGCCCTTTCACTCGTATAAGCCACATCAACAATACTTTCTCGTATTTCAACGTTGGGTGTGTCTTGATTAGCGTCTGCACCAATAACATATCCCAAGACATTTATATCGAATTTTGTTTCTATAGTTCGTTCGTCTGTGCCCATCGAAGAAAAGTTATTTTGGTGCCCAAAACTTTCAGCTATAAAAGCCTCAAACCGATGACCGTCTTTAGCAATAGTAAAATAATTTATGCCTCCTGTGTCGGTCCAGAAAGGCGCCAGCGCTTGATTCATTTGTTGTTGGTATTGAGTGCGTATAACCACAGAATAAGTAATATATAAATATACTGGGACGGGGATAGAAGCATATTTATAGACTGTTTTCTTGGGTGGTCGCGGAGAGTTGTCTTGCCCCTGATGAGTTAGAAAATTCGTTTGGTATCGCGATATGGCATTCTCAAAATCTCCCGTTTTGCCCTGGTTTATTTGACGGGCCACGGTGACAGATGGAACGTTCCCAAAAAAACTGCCTTTTTTGGACAAGCTCTTTTCAACAGCCGTTCTTTCTATACTTAAAATAGGAAGAATTAAAGTGCCGTCTGCATCACTTAAATCTTTATTGTGTTTAGTTTGATAGGCCCTTTCGGCAGACGCCCAAATAATTGGTATCTTCTTCCATCCTTTATTCCCCACCACATGAATATTCATATCCTGGATATGATCCCAAAAAGCACCGTCCACCGTTTCAATGGTGGATACGTGATGAGGTAAATATTCTACTGTTTGTCCTAATTTTGCCATTTTTAATTTATCCCCTTACGGATATGAGTTCGGATTTCCTATGATGCCTCCAGCATCAAATAAACTTTGGCGTGCTTTAATGCATTGAGCACTTATTTCGACTTTGTGGGCAGCCTGTCCAAATAATTCTTTTGGCTCGTCGGTTGATATAATCTCGTAATAAGATTGTCCATACAAAACGAAATCACCTTCGCGGACATACAGATCCTGGTCTTGGGTTAAGCGCCGATGGTGAAAATGAACCACAATAGAAGGACGCCGATGAAGGCCCAGGTGTGTGTTCTCGGTTTCATAACCATTCCATTCCACCAGGGCGTATACTCTAAGGGGTGGTAAAAATGTTTTGTTTATCGCCTCCCCATATATGTCATGAAAATCTGTGTGATCTAAACTAATGGGGTAATATAGAATTTGTTGTCCGATAACTCTTTCAATGAGTTCATCGTTAACTTGTTTAACAAGATTTCTCTCCTTTTGCCCCATAAAGAGGGGAGGAGGTGGCTGATCAGGTTGTGCCCATTTGTTCTGTGTCATTCATTTTTACCCCACATAAACGCCATACGGAATTTGCTGCATTACTTTATTTGAAGTCTCCACGAGGTTGGCATCTTGCTCTGAAAGCTTATTGTAAGTAAGCTCATCTAATAGTGTCTTCAGTTCTTCACGCAATTTGTCCTGCTCTTCTTTCCCCTCTGTGATAAGCGCAGTTCCATTAAGTTGAATGTCGCTATTGGGAATGGGAATGGAGCCAAATTTGCTTCGAACTTGTCCCAACATTTCTTTGCCGAGAGCCAAACTAAATCTTCGTATCCATTGTTTGCCAATACTATTAATATTAATATAAGGAATATTTTCAAACGGCAACGTGTTCATATTGTTGACGCCCTCTGTTCCCGTGCGAGAATCTGCCTCGTCCACCCAAGCATCTGTATGTGCACTAAATTCAATCCAAAACTTTGACGGGGAATAATTGTTAGTGGGTATAGGAAAAAGTCTTAAATTATTATTTTTGATTTCATATGACCAGTGTGAAATGCGAGTGTAAAGAGCATCTTCATAAGCCATGGCTTGTGCTTTGTTCTGCCATACGGGAACTATTTGAAAAGTAGAATCATCTGCAAACTGTCCGTAAGTGGACATATTTCCAACCACGTTCATACCACCATAATATCCGTAGAACCTCCACATAGAACGAGGACTTTTATAATATACTTTTCTAACAGTTATTTTGTTATTCCCCACTTGATTAAAAAATGGCATAGAAGCATTAGTTGCACTGCTAGAGACTATTGTTTGTAAATCATAATCTTGGACGCCACCTGTCATATTAAAAGAAGCCGAATAAATGTTTTCAGAACCACCGATATTCGTTTCAGTAGAGATGCCATCCGCGATGCGGCGCGAATAGGCAAAAGTAAATTTAGGATACCTCAAGGCAACATTCGATCCCGATAATGCATCCCCCGCAATAATCTGGCCGTCCTGGTTAAAAGAGGCTGTTGTATTCCCGAGCAAATCTGATAACGTATTTTTAGACTGGTGGGAGTTAATTATGTAAGAATATTCCAAGACGGCTTCTTCATATGCAGCATATACTTGATACTCCGTTATTTCCAGGTCCAATACATCGCCGCCAAGTTTTTTGTAAACATATGCTACTTGATCTACTGCGCCCGAGACAAAAGGCGCAGTTGTATAAATACCAAAAGGGAGAGGGTTGGTAGTCGAATTGACGTTACTGTGCGTGCCGGTGACCGGCAAGACAATAGCGCTTGTTACGCTCGCTGGGGTTAAAACTGGGGCGGCCATACATATTATCCTCCACTACTAAATAGGGTGGGTTTCTGTTAATAGAAATAAAAAACCCCACTTTCAACCGAAATCGAAAGTGGGGCGAGATATGAAATTTAATTATTATTTATCTTAGTTAAAAATTAACCAAGAAGATCTTGAACAATAACCAAGCCATACATATCAGGTCGAACCATCTTCTTGGCGTAACGTGTCATGACACCTTTACGCGGCACGAAGTCTTCCGTACCAAAGATAGTCGGGGTGACCTGGAGCGGGACATAAGGAGAATAGACATATCCACTTTCGAGGAAGCTACCACCCTTACGACCAACAAGGATCACATTCCGGACAAAATATGGGTCAACATAAATATCCCACTTCTTACTGATTTGGCCAACCTTGACGGCACCAGCCGTTCCCTTGGGGGTATCAGCAGTCACGCTTGCGCGGAAACCACTAGTAAACTCAAGGATGTTAGCTACTTCAGGAGAAGTAACAAGGAAGTTTGCACCACCACGAAGCGTCTTGCGGTGAATCTGGGCTGATACATCGTTCACCGTTTCCAGCAAAGTCTCATACCACTCAGAAACCGTACCCGTAAAGTCGGGCGGTGCGGCCAGTGTTGCCAACGATGTACCTGTGTCACGGTTGACAAATTGCCCAGGCCGACGACTCCAGTAATAAGTGTCTGCCGAAGCGCCCTTAATAAGATCCTCCAAAATCTCGCGGTCAATCTCAAGAGCAATTTGCTCGGAGAGAATGCTCGTAAGCTCAACCTCGGCATCAAGGTTGTGATAAGCTTGCAGATCTTGTCCAAGTTCCGGAGACCACTTAGCCTTAAGCTTTTTCGTGATTGCCGTCACTGCAATACTATCGACCTTGATATCAATCTCGGGGATAGAGTTCTTGCCACCAGTACTACCAGCTAGACCACTTCCTGGGGTGGGCTCTTCCAAACCCCACACATCCGTACCGACAATATTACCCAAACCACCAGCAACATTGGTAAAAGCATCATCCACAGCCATCGTTCCAGTAACATGCAAGTCGGTGACGATGTTTGCTGACAACGCATTCGTAATAGCCGGAGTGCCAAAAGCTCCAGTTTGCTCCACGACAATAATAATTGAAGTGTTAGCGCTCGTTAAGGTAAGAGCGTTGAGTTCATCAAGTGCTGTTACCGCTGTGCGTCCAGCCGCATCAGTAAGGCGACGAACTTGACGTCCTTGGCCGCCGGCGACCTCTGCCCAAGCGTTCCGACCGTCGTTGAGATCAACTGTAATCATGTCATTACGGTTGAACTGTGCCCAAGCAGCTTCGTTGGTCCCATTTGAACCGACAATAGTGGTGAATGTGTTCCCCGGCATTGTACAAACAACGACTGATTTGCCTTCAAGATCCGGATCGTAGTTACACAACTTGGAAAGCGATGTCGCAACAGTACTGGCTCCCAAGCTAGCAGCTGTCACAGACTCGTCGATATCGTCAACCAATCCACTTCCAACGACGCCAGAACACACAATCGTTAAATTATTGCCAAACGCACCAGTGGGAGAAGAATAGCCGTTGTTTAAAGCATAAAAGCTTCTTTCGGCGTTGACCTCTGTAAGAACGACACCACCAGTGATCTGAGAAGCAACTCTTCCACCACCATAAAGAGAGGTGTCGAGACCGTTATCAAGCCGCTGATTAGCAAAAGTAAAATCAAGGAAGAAAATGAGACCGGACGGCAAGCTCATTGGTTGAACCGACACAAGGTCATTTGCAATCAAAGAGCCGAACACTCGGCGCACGATTGGGAAAGCAACTGCGGCGAATCCTTGAACATCGCCAGCTGCCATGGAACTAGCTTCACGAAGAAGCTCTTTTGCTTGGTTTTCAAGCAGTCGGGCCATGCCCGCTTTGGCGTTCTCACCGTCCATCCCCTCAAGAAGTCCCGTCTTTTCCCATTTGTTGAGTAAAGCATCACCTTCTTTCTGGAGATTGCGATTAACAACACCTTCTGTTAATCTATCTAATACTGACATTTTTTTATATCCTCCGTTAAGTTAAGTTAATTAATACCAGCTAAAAGCTTCAACCGATCAGAAAAATGATCAGCCTTGTCTTTTTGTCCCCTATTTTGGGGAAGTGTTAAAGACCTTCTCTCAACAGCCTCGCCTAGTGATTTTGGCGCTCTTCGCCTTGAAACGGAAGCTTGACCCACCGTGCTCTGAAGTGCTTCGAAAATTGTCTTGGCCTCTATTACAGAACAAGCTTTTGCGATGGCCTCGGCAATAGTCTTTCGTTGCCGCTCATTCAGGGAGTCGTCACCCAAAGCTTGGTTTGTATAGAGCAACTTTGCATTCTGAAGGTTGACTTCATTTAAAGTATCCTTCATCTGCAAAAGTATTTGTTTGTATTTCACGTTTTCTTCTATACGTGATCTAACGTTATTCTTTAATTTTTTGATTTGTTTTTTGGCCTCTTTTAATTCCTCGGCGTCTTCTTCTCTCAAGGCTGCTTCGAGACCCTGGCCAAGTCCTGATCCAGGAAATTTTTTCCTTTTCTTTCCGCCTATTCTTGTTTCTTCGTCTTCCTCGTCGTTGGCTTTATCCCGAAGAGCACGATATTCGGCGGCGTCTTCTTCTTCTTGTGCTTGCCAATCACCAATTTTTTGTTTAACTTTACGTCCGAAGTCACCAAACATCCCTTCACTGAGGTCTTTAGTGGGAAGATCTTTGGCCGATTCTTCAGGCGCTTCTTCGTCCACTTCGATGTCCAATTCAGTATCTGTCTTGGCTTGGAGTTTATCAATCTCGTATTCCACGTGAGAAGTCGGGCGTTGAAGCCAGCCGGATTGTGTGGGTTGCATATCCAGCGTAAGCTCTTCCAGCAAGTCTAAAAGGTCTTCCTCGTTGATATCCACATCTTCTTCTAATGCCAGTGGAGAATCCATCTCCAAAGCAGCGCCAGTGTCCGCTGCTTCTCCCTCTTCTTCGCCCTTCATTTGAGCGGCCAGTTGATCAAAATCAATTTCAATTTCTTCTTCTTCGCCTGGACATGGGCAGAGTTTTTCTCCCTCTGTCGATGCCAGGGGAATTTGGTCGGCCAGCGCTTCATCAGTTTCAGGAACTTCTTCTTCGCCCATTCCTCCGAGGGGGTCGCCCATGGGGTCGGCCATGGGGTCTTCTTCCATTGGGTCCTGTTCCAAAAGAGTTTCAACAGCTTCTTTAATTTCACCCTGATATTTTTCAATGACAATTTGTTCAGCGTTTTTAACTGCAGCTTCTTTGAGCGCTTCTGCGTCGATAATCGCTTGCTCTAACATTGTTGACATTTTAATGCTCCTTCGGCTAGCCAAAATAAATTATTTTACATCGTTTATAATTAGTTTATATAATGGTAAAATGACTGTTTTTTATAAAATATCACTATAGTCGCCAGCTGAATAAGAATTGCTGCCGAACTTGCTTAGAACAGCTTCAGAAAGACGACACATTTCTGACTCACTCAGAAGCCTCTTTATCCCCAGAAAAAAAGCTATGTCTGCTCCCAAATGTTGGGTGGACGCCCCTATGTTTCGAAACATACCCGGGTGACTGCGTGGGTTTGAAACATCTGATTTGCCCCACCCCAGAGTGTAGAGGTTTTCTATCGTTTCAGTGTCTGGCACTGCAGGAGGAGGGTTGAAGGGATAGTCCAAAACGGAGCCGCTAATCTGCAGCGGATTATCCGCTAGGGGGGGAGGAAAGCCCTGCGTAATATTCCCTAGGAATGTTTTGTTGCCTTCGGTCGTACCGACAGTAATGCCCGGGCCGAATGTTGCACCTTGTGAGACCGCACTCATATCTTTGTTGTAGGCGTTTATGGCCAGGGCGCCAGTAGTCTCACACCCCGGTACCGGGCCGGGGCAATCAAAAGGGGCATTCCTTGTGGCGCTCGATGTCAATTGAATTTCAAAACTGTTATGTATAAGGCCAAATCTGTTTCCATTTACAAAACTGTCTAAAACAGTTAAGAGGACGCCTTGTTGCCCGTAATAACTATTGTTGACATAATAATATCTACCCCACTGAATGTTTTCCTCCGGCGGCGGGGCTGGGTCTCTTCCGATGGCGGCTTGAATATAACGCGAGACACTTCCACCAAGAGACCCATGGTAATCGGATCGTATATTAAAACTAATATTTGGGTCTGACAAACTAAAAGGTGCAACATGTTGGGCATAATATGAACCTTCCCCACCAGTAAACCTCGCAAGCAGGAGAACAGAACATTGAGAGGACCATGTAATGTGCCCCGTCGAACCAGTATAATTTTGAAAAGAAGAGTGGTCTGCTGATATAGCTGGTCTGCCATTAATAGCATTATATAAGTAAGTGGGCTGCTCAGATACATTAATCTGCACCATGTGACCTTCATTGGCACTTTTGTCGTACCATGTTGGAGCGCCGGCGCCATTAGCGAGCGGCGCTAAACGGGGATCTGTGCTATCTAACCATATAACAATATCGTCACCGCCGACATATTGGATAATCCTGTCGGGGCCGACATCTATAACATTTCTTTTGCCATTAGATGTGGAAGATAAAGATTTGGCGCCTCTTGCTCCGAACCCACTTCTGTTCATACATCAACCCACCCCGTTTGAGCCAGACCAGTTAAGAGTGCCAGCCACACGGCCTAAAACTGAACCGGTCATTATGCCTGTGAGGCCAGCGATCACAGAAGCAGATGCCTGATTGGTGCCACTGTCGCTAAGAAGATAAACACTCTCTACGCGCCATTCGCCCGTATAAGAATCCCCGTTGTCCAATATAAAATAATTATTGGAACCGGGCGGGACGCCGGCCCCATTGATCCCATTAACGCTGAAACCAATACGAAGAGGGGCATTTGTTCCCGAGTGGGTGTTAACAACGGTAACGAATTTTGTTACATTAGGAAAGTCAATCGCAACTGGCGTATTCCCCGAAGCCGGTACGGTAAAAGACGCAGTTAAATAGGGGATCCCTGATATTTGATAGGAGGGCACATGTCCCACTCCCGTTTTGGGTATATAAACCATTTAATTTTTCCTCTCTAAGTCCATTTTTTGTTGTTCTTCGCGCTTTCGCTGTGCGGCACGTTTTTGGGCGCTCTTAATCCTGCGCTTTTTGGTCGAAGGTTTCTCGTAATACATCCTCTCGCGATATTCTTCTAAAATTCCTTCTTTCTTTACTTGCTTAACAAAGCGTCGTAAAAGCTTTTCGATACTCTCGTTCTCTTTTCTCTCAACTTTAACATTAACACTTTTAGCCATTGGCAATCGCCTTCCAAGTATTGCCAAACGTTCCCGCCAAATCCGCGATATCTACTCCCGGGTCACGAGCGTCCATTCCCGCCAAAGGAGAAGAGGGGGCTGCAGTCTCACCCGGAGATCCGGCGCTGCCCAAGGGGTCTGTGCCCTCAAACAAATTGACTCCGTTATAATTCCCTCCGCCAATCGCGTCCAGCATCTCTTGTTTCTGTGCTTTTAAGTTTTGCAATGCTTCACTCTCTCTTCGCTCTACAAATTGTTCTTGTTGGCGAGGAACTTCTTTCTCTTCTTTAACTAGAGTATTATTCGAATTTAAGCCCATTACAACTTCAGAAATAACTTTAGATAGAATACCGTCCTCCATAAGAGATTCTTGTATACATTCTTTTACAATCGGCTTAATAAGTCTTTTAAGTTCTGATCTCTTCATGGTTTCAACATATCTCGCACAGCTTGGCGAACTCTCCTTTTCTTGCCCAAAAGCATGTTTCTAACAGCCCTGTGTACACGAGCTTCTGAAACTTTAACTTTAACGTCTGAAGGTTGAGGGGCGTCAAAATTAATTTCGCCACTTGCCAAAGCATCGATAACAGCACTTTGAGACGTCCCAGAATCCGATGGCTGCGGCATCACATTGAGGCGCGTAAATTCATCGTACCCCGCGTTGGCTTTAATCGCGTCCAAATTATCACCAATAAATTTTGCCGCGTTCATTTTGTCTTCTTCGGTGAATATGGGTCTTTTGGTCTCCGGGTCAATTTCTTGGTCCCCGGGGATCTTTTTGGCCGACACCATCAGGCCCAAAGTAGTACCAGATATACCATCCATAACGGCCTGTTCTACAACGCCTCGGTCAACCCCCATCAAGTTTTCCCCTTTGAAGGGTTTCGTAACCACCTTGCCAGCCTTAACAGCAACTGCCAATTGCACAAGTTTTAACATATCGTTTGCATCCGAAAGAATAGGTTGGTTGAGTTCCAAATTGTCAATGGCCACCTCGGCGTCGGGATTCATCATCATGACTTGCGACCAGCGATGGTGGCCATCAATAATTCTATACGTACCGTCCTCGAAGGGCCCAAATGTAAAAATGGCACAGCGCGGTTCTGTACACAACATTTCAATCGGTGGAACCGCGCCGGTCTCTGGATCCTGTTTGCCTTTAGCTACAAGGCCAAGAGCATTTGCTGCGGGATTTACACCCCTTTCAGCCGCCCACTTCGGGTTGGACATTTGGTCATCTAGGCTGTTCCCCAATCCAATTTCTGCCTGGGTGGCCTTTAGGTTTTTAGCCTGGGTTACACCGGGGTTGACCACAAAAACCTCATCTGTGGGGCCTTTGGTGTCAGTTTTGCCCGCTCTTGCAATTTTTTGGAATTCGGGTTTGCCGGCCACCGCCTTCAATATCTTTACGTATTGCGGAGCACGAAGGTCTTCATCCGGCATATACATCGAGGGCTTATCCGAGGTGCCCATGGGGGCCTCTTCTTCTCCCTTAAAGGCTGTTTCGCCGCCCTCTTCAACACACTTCCCCTTGTAGGCTTTTTTGCCCGGTGCAAAGCCTTCAGGACAAGTTCCGTCTGCATTCATCTCGGCAGTGGGGGGACCACTAGGCTCTCTTTTTTCTAGTGGAGGTGTAACGCGAGGTTCATATTCGTTTAGCACCTTGTTGCGCCAAGCTCCCCAACTTTCCATAATCAGCTTTAAATCTTTCACTATTACTCTCCCGTAAACATCTTTCTAACAGTTTCACGAATTTGAACTTCGGAGACTTTTGTCTTTGATCTAAGCATCTTTCTAACACGCTTGCGCATGTGAGTTTCAGAAATTTTCGTTTCACGGTGGCTGCGGCCTTCCTTAATTTTTGCTTTATTTCCAAGAGCGTTGCCAATTGCCGTTAAATATCTTAATGTCTCTTCAGTTCCCAATGTATCTAAATCAATACGCGCCACTGTGCCAATATTAGCGCTCGGGTCATTCAGCATGGTGGCGGCCCAACGATGATGACCATCTAAAATTTGACCCTTCAAAGATGCATATGCATCAAGGTCGCCGCCGACAATACCTTTGACCGCCATTCCAAGACCTTTTGGCAAAAGAATGTTTGTTTGTGTGGGAATGCCATCGGCAGCCGCAAATCCGCCGCCCAATTCAATTTTAATATTATCATCATTTGGGTTTCCGTCATTGAGACCGGCTGTCATGAAATCCTCGGCTCCTTCGGCATCCATCCCAACAAATGTATTTACTGCGGGAGGCTCTTGCTTCTCCATCATATCGACGTTATATTTGCCTCCCGGCGTAAGAGCATCTTCAACATCAGCCACGTCACCCGTTGCGTCTGGTGGGCCGGGAAGAAACGGCATTTTACTTTTTGGAAGACCTTTTTCTGGTATTTTACCACCGACGTCGGCGGCCCGTTGTGCGAAAACTTCAACACCCCCAATGTCCTCTACCCACTTATTCAAGTGTTCTGGTGTTTTTACTGTATACCATTTTCCAAGCTGTGCGGCTTGAAGTTGTTTAAAATACTCGCCGCCTTTTAATAGCTCATTCATCATTTGTACAGCCAACTTAGGGTTACCTTTAAAGATTGCAAAACTAGTTTGATCAGTAATGGGAGGAAGACCCCCAGTCTCTTCTTGAGCATGTGCCTCAACTTCGGGGGCTGGATCTTCAGGATCCGCACCGGGAACTTGCTCTTGGATTTTTTTTCTGTATCCTCGCCAATCTTCCAAAATTAGTTTAAGATCTTTCACTTTTTAATCTCCTAAAACGCTATGCAAAGCGCGGTTAATTCTATCTGCTTTGGAAAAAATGCGTTTTTCAACGCCCTCTTCCAGATTCATAAAAGCGCCAGTGGTCGAGGGCTCTGAAACAAAATCAAAACAAATCAATTGAAAATCATCCTCAACCATGGTTCTTCCGTTGGCTTCCGTTACAGAACCAAGCCCACGAGAAGAAATACCAAGCGATACTCCTGAGTTGACGAGAGACTTCAATACATTTCCTGAAGGTGTATCGAGAACGCGAGCTTTGCCCATAACAGCATTGCCATCCCACCAAACTTTAGTGATAAGATGGGAAGCGTTTTTAAGATTGATGACTGAATCGTCAGGATGGTCTAATTCACCAAGAGAGCGGCGCTCTTGAATAACTTTTTGATAATTTTTCATCTCCCGCTGGAGAGTGGCAGAAGGGTAAATTCTTCCATTGCCATTCTGTGCCTCGGCTTCTTGGAGTTTTCCAGATAAAATCATGCCCCCATTTTTGACAAACTTCTTCTCTTCTTCTGTCAATAAATCTTGGCAAACTCCACCCTCACACAATTCATAATACTCTCTCAACAGTTGTTTAGGCATTATATTTTCCTCTGGCGGGCATTACCCGCATGCGTCTGGATCCGCTGCAACACCGACGCACTGGCTGGAGGCGCCATTTTTTATCATTATTGAATAATTCTATGTACATGTCCACACCTTATACCTTCATCTTTTACAAGCATATTGACCAAATATGATGTTCCTGAACTAAGCCAACCCAAAATAAAGAAATTGGCGATGTTATAGTCAAATGTAAATAGTTCTGTAAACCCATTAATGCCGAACAAAAACACACCCACCCAGAACCCCATACACATGGCGCAATGAAAAAAGTGATGTTTCGGTCGAATGGTTTTAAAAATAGAAGAATAAACTAGAAGTTGCGTTAAACTATACGCGGTTAAAATAAAATATAAAAGATCCAACTAACCCTCCGTTTTAATAGTATTCATAATAAATTGAATAAGGCAACATTCCTGGCCGGATGCTTCCTTTAATTTCCTCTTGTGGGACTTCTCCAAGTTCAGTAGAATGTTGCGCATCTGGATCCAGAAGCCAGTCTTCTTCTTGTTCAAAATAGTTTTTAATAAATGAATAATATGGTTGTTCTTCTAACAAAAATTTACCAATATTATAGATCACACTTTGTACGCTGTTGACCCCTTCAATTTTAGATTCCATAATTGTGGCTTCTAAAGAGTTATAAATATTGCCGCCCTGCACAGAGTCAAACTCGACAGTTCCTTTGCGAATTAAAAAATTAAATAATCTATCTTGTGCTTGATAAACGTTTTTGCTGGCGTGTTCCTTGGAGAACGACACTACTTTATTTGTTTCAGCCATCACAATAATATCAATTTCCGGATGGTTCAAGATCATATAATTACCGTTAAGAGCACGTCGCGCATTCAGACGTATTTTAGACTGGATGGGCTTAGGGTCATCAGCTATAGCTGCTTCAACAGCTTCTTGTCCGACATTTATTGTAATTGCCATTAACTTTGTATCTCACTGGCTAAATGTTGTATCTTCACAATCTTCTCAATCATGGACGTTGAAATGGGCA
>Ga0098033_1000712_pt1 | contig 14595 bp, 18 predicted proteins | sample 1_EtaG_FD_75049 | JGI IMG/M metagenome (GOLD analysis project Ga0098033, IMG submission 75049) | Marine viral communities from the Subarctic Pacific Ocean - 1_ETSP_OMZ_AT15124 metaG | ecosystem: Environmental > Aquatic > Marine > Oceanic | place: Pacific Ocean | collected 2015-01-07
ACCGCAGAAGTGGACTTTCCACCAGGTCCTCAATATGCTCGGTTCAGTTAGTTTGGTGCAATACATTGCGATACTCCAGCCGTTGGTACATTGAATCCTACCACAGCCGGAATACTGGGTCAAGAGAAAAAAAGAATTTTTTCACTTTTTTTACCAGGCCCAACCCGGCCCTGCCCCCAGATGATGTATTCCAGCTGCTCCAGGATTGACAAAAACCCCAAGGTATGGTATAATCGGGCCTTCTAAGCCACCGGAGCCCCGGCCCTGGCCGGCTCCCCAACTCTTTTAGGAGGCCGTGAGAATGTGCGCATTCAAGAAGCTGCTGAGCTCGAAGCGTTTTGCCACGGCTGTAATAGCTATCCTGGTCCTGATCCTCGTTGATGTCTTTGGTGTTGCTGAAGAGCAGGCCCAGGCCCTCACCGAGCGGGTGATCCAAATCGCCCTGGCCGTGATTGGTAGCTTTACCGCCACCGATGTAGTTCTGGCTGTGAAGGGCAGTAAGACGGAGTAACCAAGCAATCGGGGGGAGGCGAGGTTTTTCATGTTTCCCTTCCTCCCCCCGGAGAGCACCTATGGCCATCATCTACCGCGGAACTTTTTGCCGAGGCTTTTAACTTAAAACCGACTGTAGGTAGGTTATGTAGGGGTATCGTGTAATTTTAGGAGGATTTGAGATCGGCGGAACTTTTGAACGATTTGGCGGAACTTTTGGGAGGTCCCCTGCAGCAGTCCGGCTACGAAGTAAGAAGATAGCACCATGAGATGGTTAGCTGAATTCATCGGACGGATACTCAAGCACCTCCTCCAGGGCTGGATGCAGGAGAAGAAAAAGCCCACCGAGGTGCACTACCACGGAGGCGACGATGAAACGAACAATGCTATTGATGACGATATTGTGGGCTCTCTGTAGCGCCGCCGGCTGCCCCGGGCCCTCCATTGTCAAGCACCCCGACGCCTCTATGATGATCGAAGAGGTCCATTGGGACAAATCTGTCTCGGTAGCTGTCTACGATAAACAAAATAACCGGCTGGTCCATTACGGCCGAGTCAAAGTACCTGTAGGATGGACCCTGCGGAAGTTCGATTGGGAAAAGTACATTGCGAGTCAAACCGAATGAGACTACCCGGAGCAACCTATGGATACCACCGACGGGTCCCAATGCCCGCACACAGTGTACGCCTGGCCCTGCCGGCACTGTGCGGCATTCTTCAAAATCGACGGCAGAGGCAGAGGGTTCTGGTGCCTGAATGACCAAGCCCCAAAAGACCAAGAAGACCAATGGTACGGTAAAGACTTCAGCAACTGCCGGGGGGCCTCCCCCCGCAAAGGAGCTGTACGAAGGACAGGGTAAGATCCGCCAGGAGACCCAGAAGCTCAAGGATCAGCAGGCCCTGGACCAGGCTCGAATAAGGGGCGAAAGTACCCGCTATGTGGCAGATTTGCTCGTGGTGGGGGAAACGCTCGTAAAGTCCTACGCTAAAAGACTTAGGCACACGACCAAAAAAAACCTGCCCGTTCTGAGGAAGAAATTGTTCCTGAGTTTCCTCGGAATTGGCTGGTCCCAGGCTGATATCTGCCGGCAGTTCGGGTTCAGAACCAGCCTGGTAGCTGACTACAAACGCAATGACGAACAGTTCGAGGCGGCGGTAGATGCTCGTAGAGAGTCTGGCCTGAACATCATGGAGGGCGTGATCTGGAGAGCTGCAGTCATGGGCGGGTTCGACTCTAAGTTCCAGGACAGCACTAAGAGAGTCCTGCAGGCCCTGGCACCTACCAAGTGGCGAGAGCAGAAAGACCTGCGGGTCAGCAGCGACATGGGCATCCTGGCTGATACCCTGCCCCTGGACGAGCTCATCCGCCAGATCAGTATCGTCAAGATTGATATCTCCGGGATGCTGCCGGCTGAAGACAGGATTCGCCTGGCACCCGAGGGCAATAGAGCTTTCCTGCCCCCGCCAAATGATACCACGAACAGAGACAAACCATAATGGAAGATCGGGAGCTGATCAAAGAGATCTATAAGTCGCCGGTGTACAAGGAACAGGTCCGGCGGCGCTGGCAGCTGGCCATGAAGCACCCCCTGTACTTCCTGGGCCAGTTCTGCTGGACTGTCGATGTCCACGACGAGGTCCACCCTATCAAGAACTTCCCGCTGAGGCCCCACATAAGAACCATGACCGAGCTATGGGTTGACAATCCCCTGCTGGTGATCGTGAAGAGCCGGCAGATGATGCAGACCTGGCTGTTCTGTGCCCTGGCCCTGTGGGACTGCCTGGCTCACCAGGGCAAGCTGGTCATGCTCCAGTCCAAGACCGAGCGTGAGGCCGTGGGTGATCAGTACTCCGGCCAGGGGCTCCTGGGCCGGGTCAAGTTCATGCTCAGCCAGCTGCCCTCGTGGCTGGTGCCGCCCTACTACGCCAAAGGTACCCAGCTGGTATTTCCTACCCAGCACTCGACCCTCTGGGCTGTCCCTCAAGGGGCTGCCATCATCAGATCGTATACCTCGGCCGGGATCCTCTCAGATGAGGCGGCCTACCAGGATGAGTTCGAGCAGGCCTACGCTGCGGCTACACCCACAATACGGGGCGGCGGATGGTTCGTTGCCTTGTCCACTGCTGCCCCGTCGTTCTTCCAGCGTCTCTATGAGGATACCGTAGGAAAGAAGGTGGCCTAATGGCTATGGGATGCGGATGTAGACGAGTCACCGGGCACCTGGTTCAATCGTGCAAGGTCTGTGATCACCTAACCAGGAGGAAGGTCCCAGGCAAGAGAGGCATTATCTTCCACGGTGATGGGCCCGTCTGGGGATGTAAGAAGGGCCGGACGAGGTTCTTGAACTTCCGGGACGATGACTCCCAGCGATGGGTTCCCCGGCTCTGCGACGACTTCGTGTTTACCATAGAAGGCCAACTGAGCGTGTGGGCCAGTTTCGTTGCCTGGCTGAGGAGGATCTTCCATTGATAGTCAAGCACCAGACCTGGTTGATCGCCAGCCAAGGGGCCAACCCCAAGAGCTACACGGTCCAGGGTCAGTGCTACCTGTGCCTGGCTGAGGTCCGGGCCAATGTGGATCCAGCCTCGGTCATGAGAGCCCTGTTGAACCCCCAGCAGCCCCTGAGGGTCAAGTGTGACATGTGCCAGAAGTCCCTGGACATCCACGAGGCAGAGTCCAGGTCTGAAGCCCTGATGCCCTTCGTGGGTATAGAGATCGGTAAGCACAGGTGGGCCAGGAGAAAGTTCTACCTTGTGTGAGAATGGAGAAAAGGTAAAGTGAAGATCACTGAAGCGACAGCTGTAGCCCCCGGGATCACCGCCCGGCTCAACGAGACCGGCTGGGTGGCTGTGGATCTGTCTTTCGATGCTGACCCGGTGGCCTTCACCCCGGAGATCATAGCAACTGAGAAGGCCAGGCTCCCGGACTGGATGTGGGAGCAGGAGTACTGCCGCAACTTCACCGCCCAGATAGGCAAACCGGTCTTTGACCCTGCCTGGCTGCGGATGCAGGAACCCAACATCACCCCGCCGCTGTGGAGGTTCAACTGGCTGCGGAGGTCCAAGAAACTGGAGGAGGCCAAAGATGGGGACATCCTGGTGTGGGTTCATCCAGACTCCCAGCCGCCCGGCAAATCACCGGGTATGGAGCGGGTCGTTAGGTCCTTTGCAATGGGCCTTGATATTGGCGAAGGTGTCGGGAGAAGTGACAGTGCGATTGTGGGTATTGTGGGTGACACCAAGGAGCAGGCTTTCGAGTTCAGGTCCAACGAGCTCACCCCGAACGAAATGGGTAGCGTTGCCGCAGCTCTTGGTCGAATGTTCAACATGGCCCTCGTTCTTTGTGTCCGCAAGATGCACGGGCTCACGACGATCCGGGAGATGCTCGACAGTGAGGGCTACAGCCGGCTCTGGCACGATACGGTCAAGGACAAGCTCGTCGAGGTTAGCTCTGATCGCATAGGCTGGCGAGGCTCTGAGGCCTCTGATGAAAACTTGTTTGGCCACTGGCGTAAGGCTATCCAGGAGAACCTGGTCAAGATCCACTCAGCTGAGCTCAAGCACCAGCTGGGCCAGTATGTCTTCGACGAGTTCGGTAGGATAGTACACCAGACCCTGGTGAATGAACCCGTGCAGCTGCGTATGCGGCACGGTGATGTAGCTGTTGCCGGCGGCCTGGGCTGGAGGGCGGCGTGTGATCTGCCCCTGTTCGAGGCCCAGGTGCCCGTAGATGACGCCCCGTACCAGTCCTTGAACTGGCGGAGGCAGCAGCAGGAAGACAGGAAGCGTAGAACCAAACGACAGGAGGAAGAAAGATGGCTGTAAAACGAAAGTATCATTTCCAGACGAACCCGCACACCGGCAAGAAGGTGAGAGTCTTCGAGGGAGATCTGCCACCCTTTCAGGGTCCTCCCCTGGCCCCCAGCATGGAAGAGGTGGATTCTACCACGACCACGACAACCGGCCCCGATCCAGAAGGCGATAAGCTCGTTGAGGTCCTCAATAAGGCAGATGTGGGCTACCCATCCAGCACCTACCGCAAACCCCAGCCGGTCACCGAGACTCCCCCGGCCACCCAGGTCCACTGCTTCTACCACAACGACCTGGACGGCAGGGCAGCCGGTGCTATCGTCCTGATGGCCATGCCCTGGGCGATGATGCACGAGGTGGACTACAACTACAACCCCAACGATCTCTACCAGACGGCTCCCAACAGCCTGCTGGTCTTCGTGGACTTCACCCCCAAGCTGGAGCACTTCTCGGAGATAGCCCGCAAAGGGGCCCGGGAGTTCATCTGGATAGACCACCACGAATCGAATGTGGACCTGGTTCAAGGCGAAGGATTCATGCAGGTTCCCGGCCTCAGGACACCCGAACACAGCGGAGCCTGGCTGACCTGGGAGTACTTCTACTCTCAGCTGCCCAAGCCCCGGGCCCTGGACCTCATAGACCGCTGGGATACCTGGACCCACGACAATGACCCCGAGGTCCTGGCCTTCAAAGCCGGTATCGAGGGCCGAGACTCTGTACCAGGCGAATGCACCTTGTGGGATGAGCTCTTAGCCTCAGAAGATGCAGCGACCGTGGGAGCTATGATCTGCCAGCGGGGAGAGATTATCATGGATGCCAGGGCCAGGTACTGGTCCGAGTGCATGCAGCAGTACAGCTTCCTCTGCCGGTTCAGACACCAGAGGTACAGCAGGTACAGCTGCGTGGCCTTGAACCTGCCCATCGCCCCGAGCCTGGCCTTTGGTGATGCCCAGGCGGATGTCATGATCCTGCTGGCGTTCAACGGGACCCAGTGGAAGGTCAGCCTCTACAGCAACGGCAATACGGTCAAGTGTGACGAGATCGCCGGGCACTACGGAGGCGGAGGTCGCCCAGGTGCGGCCGGTTTCTTCACCGACGAGCTGCACATGTTCACCGTCGATCCGGGCTGGGACGGCAAGGGATCTCCAGCGGCCACCTCGGCCCTGACAGCTACCATGGGGAGGGGATAGCCATGAGACCAGGTGAGCGACAGAACGCAGCTGCCAAGGCCATCGGCTTTGACATCATCCCTCGCAGCGTCTTCGTCAGCGCCGAGACTGGTGAACCCCTCTACCCCGACGCCTCCCAGCCGCCCAGGACCAATGTGCAAGACTCCGGGCTCAACCAGGACGAGTGGACCTTTGAGCAGTGGTGGAGTGATCGAGACAAGGCCTTCTACTCCAGCATCCCCTGGAAGGTGGCCAACACCAAGCTCAGGCACCAGCTGACCCAGGACCACGACCGGCTCAGGAAGCTGGCCTATGTCTCCTGGATGTCCGCCTGCCAGCAGCTCAGAGCCGAGTTCAAGGGCCTGGTGGACATGTACAACGAGTGTGGTGAGGATCAGCCAGGTGAGGTCGAGGCGGAACATAACTACGACCCCCGGGCCCGGCTAAAGCACGGGCACAAGATGATAGTATCACAGGCAGAGTTCGATTCGAGAGGTTAGAAAGGTCAGGTGTTTACGATGGCAATCGAAGTCAACCAAGAGATGAGGACAACCTACCAGGAGAAGAATGTCCAGCCCAAGGTCAACTCGGCCAGGATCCTCGCCCGCCAGGTGGAGCGATCTGAGTTCCGCATGGCCAAGTACCGGGCCTCTTCCAACGCCATGGTGCGGGCCTGGTGCGGACCCTACTACAACACGGGCTCGACTGTCAGCTCAACCGCTGACCCGGTCAATACCCTGATGACCATCGGCTCGATTATCCTGCCGAACATCGTGGGCACCAATGTCCTGTGCAAGGTGACCCCCAGGAACAAGAAAGACCTGCGGTTCTTTGCCAAGCGGCTGGAGCTGCGGATCAACCAGGCCCTCAAGGAGATGAGGTTCGGCCAACGCATGGCCCGTGGTGCGGTCCAGAGCCTCTTCAGCTGCGGCCTGTACAAGACCTCGGTGTCGGCCAAGCCCCTCAGGGCTGACTTCGAGGACTGGCAGCAGGACCCCGGTGTACCCTTTGTCGATCCGGTCAGTATCGATGACTGGGTCTTTGACCCCGACTGCAAGTTCCTGCCGGCCTCGCACTGGCAGGGGCACATGTACATGCTCAGGTACCAGGACGCCCTGGACTCCGGCGAGTTCGACAATGGTGAGCTGGCCAGGATCCGCAACGACTACATGCGGGTCATAGCCAACCTCCGCAGCAGCCAGATATCCAAGACGGACCCCTACTTCGGGGACGAATACATCAGCTACCTGCGGCTCTGCGAGGTCTACCTGGTGGACGAGAAGATGATCGTGACCCTGCCGGGCAACCCCTCGAGCACCACCAACTACCTCAAGGAGAGGGCCTACGAAGGTCCCGAGGGCGGCATGTTCAACGACCTGGGCTACAGCTATCCACCGGACAACCCCCTGGCCGTACCGCCCATGGCCCATGTGATGGACATGCACGAGGCTATCAACACCGTGGTTCGCAAAGTGCGACGCCGGGCCGAGGCAGCCAAGAGCTTCGTCCTGGCCTCCATGGCCGCCGGCGAGAAGGAGGTCAAGGCCGTCCGGGATGTCAACGATGGCGAGGTCCTGCAGCTGGCAGCGGATGTCAACAACTTCAAGCAGGTGGACCTGGGCGGCAATAGCCGGGACACCTACGACTCCCTGGCTCAGCTGCGAGAGCTCCAGAACTGGGTGGCGGGTAATCCCGAGGCTATCGGCGGGCTCAGGGCCGAGTCCAAGACCCTGGGTCAGGATGAGATGAAGCTGCAGCAGGCCAATGTCCGGCTGTGGCAAATGAATAACCAGGTCCGCAACTGCGAGAAAGAGATCTTGAAGAAGATCGCCTGGCACATCTGGGAAGACCGCCTCACCGACACCGAACTGGAGATGTCCCTGCCCTCGGGTACCAAGATCTACCTGGACTGGACAGCTGATCACCGGGAAGGTGAGTTCGACGACTACAGCATGGATATCGTGCCCTATGTACCCCAATCAGATAACCCGATGCAGCAGTACCGGCGAACCATGGAGCTGATCCAGACCGTGGTGCTCCCCCTGGCTCCCCTGGCTGCTCAGCTCGGTGTCCATATCGATGTGCCCGCCCTGGTGGAGTCCATGGGCGACAAGATGGACCTTCCAGACCTGTGGAAGTGGTTCAAGTCCAAGGCCCCGGTTCTCAACCCCGTCGGTGTTGGAGGCGGATCAGGACCGGGTTCACCAGCTGGCCCAGGAGGTTCGCCAGGCGGCAGGGTCTCGGCAGCCCCGACCAACGCAGCTGCCCAGGGACCCCCGCAGTCAAGCCCCCAGCCCTCAGCCAAGTCAGTGGGTGAGCCTGTAGGAGTGTAATGGTAGTTGAGTGGTAGTTGACCAGGCCGAATCACCTCGGAGTAAAAGTAGGAAGTGTTTGTTTTTGTGGTTTAGGGCATGAAATAAGGTAGGAGAAGGGGAGGGTTGCAAGTAGAGTGAAAGTAGCTCGACTATCCCCCGATAGGCCTACGGTCTATTCTCCCGAGAATAGAAGATGCCTGAAGCCTTTGTAAAGTGCGTCAAGAATGGAGGACCTGAACGGCAAGAGCTACGCCGGCGAGGTTCACACGAAGAAAAAGGAGAACAAATGACTAGAGAGGAATGTGTCGAGCTGGCTCACGGCGACGATGAGCTGCTGTTCGTGGACGGCCACGACGATGCCATCATGGGTGTGTGTACTCGCTTCGGACAGGAACCTATCGTGGCCTACAACGAGCGGATCGTCATCCAGGAGCTGGTGTCCCAGGGGATGACCTGCGAGGAGGCCTACGAGTACTTCAATTTCAACATCATCGGGGCCTGGATGGGAGACCGGACCCCCTGCTTTTTCATGATAGGAGACATGTGATGGGCAGAATAGGCGGAGACCCAGTCAAGGAAGGGCGCCATCGTAACCTCAAGGCCTACGCTGAGGCCTACGACCGCATCTTCGGGGACAGCGTGGAGAAGCCCGAGCCCGGCAGGTACATCGTGTACCAGGGTGTACTGATCAGGTTCGCCGATCTACCCGAGGAGGCCCTGCAAGAGAAACGAAGCTTCCGCATGGCGGACAATGTGGACATCGAGTCAGCTGCCCTAGGGTGCTCACCCGCCCAGATCCCCGAGTTCAAGAGGGAGCTGGCCCAGGCCGGTATCGACGGGGTCAAGTTCAAACCCAACGGCAACATGATCATCAGGGACCGGGCCACCAGGTTCAAGGTGCTCAAGGCCAGGCAGATGCACGATAAGGACGAGATTCGAGGTTGAGATCCAAGTAGTAAAACCACATGCTTGCTTTATGTAAGCAGGTGTGGTATAATACCAACCGCCGGGGAGAAATCCGGCAGTTGGCTGCTAAAAAGCCGGGCAACGATGGAGTCATGCCCATCGGTGCGTAACCACCTGCCTGTTACGAGGCCTGTGGAGTTCTTCGGAGCTTTGCGGGCCTTTGCTTTTGGCAGTTAGTAACAAGGGAAGTCACAGTCCGGGCCCTAGCCTGGAACCCAGCAAACCTTTGGAGGATAAACGATGGCTAAGAAGAAAGAAGATGCAGCGACGGCAACTGCTCCAGCAGTCCCCGCCGAGGGCTCGGGTATCACCGCCACAGCTGCTCCAGAAGGCAAGTCAGATGCTGAAAAGCACGAAGGTCTGGCTGCCGTGATGGAGAGCGCTTTAGGCCGTGAGGTTCTGACCCCAGGCGAATCGGAAGCTGAGCCGCAACCAACGCCAGTGTCTAAGCCAGAACTGGGACCGCACACTTCGGACGGCGATGCTAAAGATCCCGACCCTGAGCCAGGGGAACAAGAACCCTCGCCCAAGGCCAAGGAGATCAGCAAACCCCCACTGAACCGGCACCAGGTTGCAATGGCTAAAGAACTAGGCCTCTCTGACCAGGAGATCACGGGCCTGGAAAGTCTCACCCCCGCCGACCTGATCAATGCTCTGGGTAAGAAGTTCCACGCCAAGGCCTCCGAGTTGGGCAGACTAGAAAAGCGACTGAAGAACCCCGACGCTCAGGATCCCCAGGCAGACGAAGCCGATCCAGACGAAGCGTTCGGCCAGGAAGCCTCTGACAGCGATCTCTCCTTTGAGTACGCCGACGACGACTGGCAGGACGAGTCAGACATGGAAAAGCGTAACCGCCACCTGACTGCATCCCGGCAGAACCAGGAAGCCATCACCGATCTTCAGGCGCAGCTGAGTGAGTTCGTTGTGGAGCGTAGGCGTGAAGCGGCAGACAAATTCTTCGAGGGATTAGACAGTGAGGTCTTTGCGGATATGGGACCCGGCCCCTTCTCAGGCTTAGCCGAGAATAGCCCCCAGGCCGCAGCCAGGATCGCCCTGCTCTCGGAGGCCAGTGATATCCAGGAGTACTTCAAGCTCCAGGGTAAGAGCTTGAGCCTCACCGAATCCCTCGATAGAGCTTTGCACTTCACCCACGCCGACAAAATTGCCGAAGCACAGCGCAAGAAAACAGGTAAGCAGGTCACCAAGAGCCGCAGGCGGGCTACTACCCGCCCGACCAACCAGCGAAGTACGCCGCTACCGGCGTCTGACGAGGCATCAAAGCATGCCCGGATCGCTGCGGTTGGTGCGGATGCCGGGGTGTCCCTGGTCCCAAGCAAATAGCTTGGCCTCTACTGGCGTTGTGTGCAACATAAGGAGCATCTACAATGCCAGGCGTATCATATTCACAAATGGCGGACATGCTCGTAGCCACCCTGGCCGAGTACCCACCTGCCAAAAACTTCGAGTACCTCTTCGACAGCGACATCCACCGTTTCGAGCTGCTCAACAGAGCCATGCGTAACGAGCGGCAGATGGTCGTTGGGGGTAAAACCATCAACCGTTTTGTCAACTACCGGGAAACCGGAACGGCCGAGTTCGTCCAGCCGGCCCAGACCTACCAGCCCTCAATCAGTGCGACCTTGGTCGAGCTGAACATCGGCTGGCGTCACGGCCACGGTCACTTCTCCGTGATCAGGGACGAGATGCAGGCCTGCCGATCCACCCAGCAGCTCATCGATCTGGTGAGCGAACGCCGCCAGGTGGCGGAGATGGATGTGGCCCTGCTGATCGAGAAACAGTTCCTGGCTGCCTACTCAGCCTCAAACGACTCAACCCATCCCTACAGCTTGCCCTACTACCTGGTCCCGATCACCTCGGGTCAGGTGGCCACGGCACCCGAGGGAGCACACCAGGGCGTCCACGCCACCGGGGCCAGCGACTGTGCCGGCATCTCGGCCACGACCTACTCCCGCTGGAGAAACTGGAATGCCCACTGGCCCAACAGCACCGGCGAGTACACGGACACCTGTGAGGACCGCCTGGGCCGCATGTTCCGGCACCTGGACTTCGAGGCCCCCTGGATAGCCAGCGGCATCGACAGCACCAAGTTCATGAACAAGCGGATCTATGTCAACGAGACCTCTCTCATGGACATGGAACGCAAGGCCAAGCAGCAGAACGACAATGTTGGCTCCGACCTGGCCAAGTACCAGGGAATGACCTTGTTCAAAGGCCTGCCCCTGATCTGGCTCAAACCCCTGGACACCTACAACGCCGCCTACGGCTACTACCCGGTGATCTTCGTCAACTGGGCTCACTTCAAAATTGCGGTTCGAGAAGGCGACTTCTTCCGCACCGAGGTGTTCCCGGCCGACAAGTACCAGCCGGATGTGACCACGACTCACATGGATGTGTCCTACAACACTCTCTGCACCAACCGTCAGTCTTGCGGAGGGATCATCAGTTACATCACCGCCGAGTAGTCACCTCCGACTGCCCGCTGATGTATGGTCTGTTTTGTAACTCTAATCTCTAAGGAGATAAACTATGCCTTCGCAAGTTCAAATGGTTCCCGGCCCAGAAACACTAGACCTGAAAAAGGTGTGGTACGAGGGCTCGGACACAATCTACAACGGTTACGCCGTGTGTTACAACCACGACTACGCCACCGACGAAACCATGGCCACCCGGGTGGAACAGCCCGCTACGGCCAATATGAAGTATTTCGCCGGCCTCGTAACGGGGTTGCCCACCATCGGCCGTGCCGGCCCGACCGAACTGACCGTGGTCGAACCGGGCAGTCTGGGTAGTGTTGTCTTGGGCTGGTCTGCCCTGAACACCACCATCAACTCCACCCAACTGGCCCTGCAGAACGGCAGTTACGCCCTGGCAGCGGCAGCTACCGGCCCGGTGGTAGCTACGGCCATGGCGACCAACGCTGACTTGACCGCCACGCCGGCTGCGGTGTGGGTCCGCCTGCATCCTCCGGGGGTCAAGACCTACGCCCCCAACGCCCTGTGGGATTCCTGCCCGCTCGAAGCCATTCGGCTCGATCCGAACATTGGCTACGAGTACTTCACCGACTTCATCGGTGCCGACATGCAAACCGGTGTGGCCACCGAAGAGCATGGTGGCTGGATCCTGACCCAGGCGACCACAGGTACCTGGAAGGCTGACGACGCCGCTGGCGGAGTCATGCTTCTTGACAGTGCCTCCAGCACACAACGCCAGGGTGGTAACCTGCAGCTGGGCGGAACCACCGGGGAGTGTTTCATCCCCGCAGCGGGCAAGGACATCTGGTTTGAGTGCCGGGTCAAGGTGGCCGACTTCACCGCTGGAACTACCGGCCCAGAGCTGGCTATAGGCTTGGCCAACATCGACACCACGGTCATCGGCACTTCTGCGGTCTCGACGACTGACCACATCCTGTTCAGCTCGGTAAGCGACGACGGCGTCGTGCTGTTCAACGGCGAGAACGGCGGAACCGGCAACACCGAGACCTTCACCACCCTAGCCGACAGCACCTGGGCTCGAATTGGTTTCCACTGCGCCGGTGTGACTACCTGTCAGGCTTACCTGAATGGTGCTGCCACTGGAACGGCCCTGGTCACGGCCAACATCCCGATCCTGGAAATGGTCCCCACCTTCGTCTGTCAGTCAGACGGAACAGTAGACCCGATCCTGCACATCGACTGGCTGCGGATCGTTCAGCTTCGGTAGTCTGTAACTATGGGGCGAGGGCGGAAGTTTCTCCTTTTCTCTTCCGCCTGAGCCCCTCTCCGAGGAGATAAACTATGGCCTCACTGGTCCAGCTGAGGTTCGGCGAAGTCATTACCCGGATAGCTAAATTTCTACACGACACCTATGTGCCCTCCGGCTGGGATGGGTCCAATCCGTCTGACACCCAGTACCAGGAGGCCAAGGAAATCGTCCTGGACGGCTACAGCCGCTTCCTGAGGGAGTATCCCTGGACATTTCTAAACAAGAGCACCACCATGACGGCCTACGCCACGGTCACCGGGACCACCAGTGGAACCCCCTCCTATGGGGCCACTACGGCCGGAACGACCACTGCTGCGGCCCCGGTCTACGACTGGCCCCACTCGATCATCATTGCCACCACCGCTATCTTCAGTGAGTCCATGGTAGGCGACGCCCTGGCCATTGCCGGAGATGTTGCCGGGACCTACTATATCGACGAATACATCAGCACCACCCAGGTGCGGGTCGCTGGAGATGCCTCGGGCGAAGGAAACTCCAAGGCCATCACCATAACCCACCGGGTCGCTTATTCTGTGGTCACCGCCACGGCTGCCAAGTTCTACGCCTCCATGGAGGGTCAGGCCTTTGTCTTTGATACCTCCTCGGCCAGCTACACCATCTACAAGTATGTCTCGACCACCGTGATCTGGGTCAAGGGCGACGCCTCCGGGGAAGCTGCCGGCGATACCTTCACTATGACCGCTGACGGCAACTACGCCCTACCTGACGACTTTGCCAGCCTGCTCGGTTCCTTTAGCTACGACAGCTCCAATCCCTACCGGGATCTCCAGGAGCGGCCCAGGGAGATTATCCAGGCCAAACGCAGCATAGAGTCAGCCGCCACTGGCTACCCCCGATATTTCGCCACCAGGTCTAAGCCAGGGGCTCCCACTGCCCAGCAGGCCTGGGAGGTAATGTTCCAGCCCACGCCGTCGCTGAACCAGACCTACTACTATGAATACAAGATCAACCCGGTCAAGCCCCAGAACTACACCGATCTGTTCCTGGGCGGGCCCGAGCACAGCATAACCATCCTACAAGCCTGTTCTGCCCAGGTGGAGATCTTCAAAGGAGACGCAGCAGGACCTCAGAACAAAATGTATTCCGAAACTCATCTTCCTCGCAGTATGCGAATCGATAACGATAAACGGCCCCGAAATCTCGGAGCCATGAGAAATCGTTCCGATTCAATGTATACGCAGGACACAGATGACCATCGTGTTGAAGTTATCCATGTACTGACCTAGTACTGACCTAAGGAGAACTCTGATGTCTAAGATTAGCTCACCCGATACCACCACAACTACGGCCACCGTTCAACGGATCGAGCTGCCCGAAACCCAGGTGTATTACACCCTGCGGAACACGGGGGCCGAGTCCATCTGGTGGCACTCGAACCTGTCCATCACCGATGCCACGGTCAACGCCCTGGCCACTACGGCCGCTGCCCGTGCAGCCGGACTCTCTGAGCTCAAGGTAGGCGAGACCAACAGCTTCTGCGCCCACAACGCCTGGCTCAAAGTAGTCGAGGACATCGACGGCGGAGCAGGATCCACCCTGGACATAGAGCCAGGGATCCTCTCGCCGGACACTATCATCCAAGCCGGCGATCTGAACATCGGTAATGTGGATGTCGCCTCGACGGTTTTACCCATCGATGCTGATCTCGATAAAGTCACCCAGTCAAAGGCTCATACCCATACGACTGCCGGCGCCGCAGAATCCATTGCAGGCGATACCGCTTTTTCCGCCGGAGCTACAGTGATGGTCGTCGGGATAGATACCTGGGTTGCAGTAGGGGATGAAGCCGCTCAAGCCCAGGGCGGCGATGTGAAGTTCCCTGCCGGCGTTCCCTTTACGGTTCAGCTCGACGGCACGGAAGCAACTTTCCACCTTGACGCCGCTACCGGCGGCTCTGTTTCCATTCATCAGGTGAGCTAATGGCTAAGAATCACAAGTTCACACCAACAGGTCTAGTTGGTCATTGGAAATTTGGCCATGGTACTGGTACGAATCGTCGAGGGGTGATTGTTGATGAGTCGGGTCAAGGCAATAATGGTGTAGTCTATGGTGCCCCTGCT